>OFGS01000029.1_pt1 | contig 43672 bp, 42 predicted proteins | sample 1521851 | NCBI WGS metagenome assembly OFGS01 (sample SAMEA3142070, study PRJEB24117) | hot springs metagenome
AGATATAGGATGAGCTTTGCTAAGTTGGCAAGACCGCATATCCTTCCCGATTGCACAGATGAAAGCTTGAGGCGAGGCTGAGGATTTTCCGCCTCTTTGTACACTTTTAAAAGCTCTTCCCTCAGGTTATAAAAGAGCACATCAAAGTCGCACATGCAGAAGTTCCCTCACAACATCAGAGTCTTTAAATGGATACCTAACACCTTTTATTTCCTGATAGTCTTCGTGCCCTTTACCTGCTATTAAAACAACATCACCGCTCCTTGCCATACTTACGGCTACCTCTATAGCTTTTTTTCTGTCTGGCTCAACGATAACCTTATTTTTCTCTTCTACGCCTTCCAAGATATCCCTTATTATGTCAATGGGCTCTTCAAAGCGTGGATTGTCAGAGGTTATCACCACGATGTCCGAGTGCTTGCTTGCTATAGCTCCCATGATGGGTCTCTTTGTCCTGTCTCTGTTTCCACCAGCTCCAAACACACATATGAGCCTTCCCTTTTTTAATCCTTGTGCGGTCAACAGTACCTTTTCAAGAGCATCTGGTGTATGAGCATAATCTACTATTACCAAAAAGTCGCCACCGTTGTAGACTTCAAACCTTCCCGGAACGTAAACATCGCTTAGACCTTTTTGTATGGTTTCTGGAGAAAGTCCAAGCAGAAAGCCAGCGAGTATGCCAGCGGACAGGTTGTAAGCCTGAAAATTTCCAAGCAAGTTTGAATTAAACGTATAAGTCCTTCCTTTGTAATTCACCCTTATTTGAGAACCGTTAAAACCTGTTTCAAAACTTAGGATTTCAAGATCACCATTTCTCCCATAAGACTGGATTTTCTTCCCGCAAGCTTGTATAATTCTCCTTCCGTAGGGGTCATCTGCGTTCACTATGCCAAACTCGTAATCGTAATCTGTAAAGAGCCTAAGCTTTGACTGAAAATAGCTTTCCATGTCCTTGTGATAGTCAAGGTGGTCCTGTGTTAGGTTGGTAAAGCCTACGATGAAAAAGCGTGTAGGCCAAACTCTCATCTGGTCAAGAGCGTGGGATGAGATCTCAGAGACCACCATGCTTGCCCCATCATCCAGCATAGTCTTTAAAGTTCTATGCCAAATTATTGGATCTGGTGTTGTTCTTCCCTCTCTTTGATAAACCTTGTCCCCCATCCTGTAGTATACAGTCCCCATCAATCCCACCTTTATGTTTCCCGCCTTGAGTATCAATTCTATAATGTGGGTGGTGGTGGTCTTTCCATTGGTTCCTGTGATACCTATTACCTTTAGCCTCTTGGATGGGCTTTGATAAAACTTATCAGCCAGTTCACCCAAGACTTTCCTAGTGTTTTCTACTTTCACTATCCTGGGATCACTAATCTTTACATCCCTTTCTACGTAAACCCTTATAGCTCCCCTTTGTAAAGCCTCTTCCACAAAATCATGTCCATCGTAGACCGTTCCCTTTATGGCAACGAAGATGTAGCCCTCTTGCACCTCTTTGGAGTTGGCAGTTATACCCTTTATGTTCATTTTTCTATTATTGTTTCTTCTACCTTTATACCAAAGTGTCTACCCGCCTCTTCAATATAACCCAATACCTCATCTCCCTCCTTGAGCTCCGCTACAGATATGGGTGTACCGTCTGGCTTTGTAAGTCTTATGGTTTCCGCATTCTGAAGAACTGCGCTAACTTTTTTACCTTCTTGAGTTTTCCCTTCTACAAGAAGCATCGGTCTTCTTTCTACCTTCGCCCTTCCCACGTAAACAACCCTAGCCCTTCCCGTATAGTCGTAAACCATGACGGGATCTCCCGCGTTTAACTCGCACAGGTATCTAGTTTTGTTGTTGGGCACCCTTACATACATATGAACTGCACCTGCGTTTACCCTAAAGGGTCTGGATGCTACGTAGGGGCTTTCTTCAGTCTCTGCATGCACCAAAAACATACCACCTGAGGAGTTACCCACAAGCATCCCCTCACCACGGGAGAGAAGCGAAGTAGTATCAACACAAACTCTATCACCGAGTCCTATGGGTAGTATGCGCGTTATCTTGACAGGGATGAGGCTTAATCTTTCTTCAAGCTCTTCTAAGGCTTTACCCACCTTCTTTATGGTGTTAAGGTCGTTGCTCTTTAGCACTACCCCCTTTACGCCCTTTTCTAGTATCTTTGAAGCAAGCTTCGCTTCTTCTTCGTTTTTTACCACTGCATAGATCTCTTCTCTCTGGGCTATAAGGTTTTCAAGAGGGATTATAGTCCAATCGGTGGTTTCCACTACAACCTTTACATGTGCAGGAAATTTAGCAGCTTTTTCTTCATCGTCCTTGTTTTTTATAAGGACGTACTCTACATCTTTACCAAAGAGGAGATCACCTACCCCGTTGGATACCACTTTAACCTTTCCAAGAGACTTTACATCTTCAACGTGAGAAGGGTCCTCTAGGATTATAACTTGAGCACCCGACTCTATAGCTGTTGCTATGAGCTTTTTGTCAAAATCCTTTGCCCAGTACCAAAATTCCTTCATAGAAAAATTATAAAATAGGATTAGGTTATGAGTTCCGCACTTATAACGGGTATAAGAAGGATCGGTTTTGAGATCTGCAAAAGGCTCTTGGAGTCTGGTTATGACCTTGCCATAGTTTACCACACATCGGAAGACAGCGCTCTAAAGATTGTGGAGATGGGGAAAGCCTCTGGTAAAAAGGTAGTACCCATAAAGGAAGACCTTACAGACAGCACTTCTTACGAAAGGATAGTTAAAACCGCTACAGAAAGTCTCCGTAGCGTCAGGGCGTTCATACATGTAGCAAGCCCCTACTACTCCACACCCCTTGATGATTTAGAAAGAAAGGACATATACAATCACTTTTTACCAAACGCAGAAGCTTTTATCATGATCAGTAAATTTCTATACAAGCACATGCTATCCCTTGATGGTGATGTAAAGGGAAGAATAATAACCTTTGGAGACTGGGCTACAAACTTAACTCCCTACAAAAACTATTCTGCTTACTTTATATCTAAGGGAGCCCTGCATACCGCTGTCAAGGTATTGGCAAAGGAGTTTGCACCACACGTTCTTGTCAATGCTATAGCGCTTGGACCTACGTTAAAACCTACGGAATTTTCCCAAGAAAGGTGGCAGGAGTACATAAACAAAACGCCCCTTAAAAGACCAGTCTCTATAAAGGACGTTGTAGACCTTACCGAGTTTCTTCTGAAGGTGGAGAGTATGACGGGAGAGATAATAAACCTAGACAGCGGTAGGCATGTGGCGGGTGAGTGTAGTTAAGCTAACCTCATTTAGAGGACTGTCAAGGAAATTCATCTCTTTGGAATTTTAAAGCAGTTTAATATGGCTAATAGCTAAAAGCTTTATAGATGTGGAGGTTTTGTTGTATAAATAAACATATCCCAGCAGAGTGAAGGAATATAGCAGTTCTGATGTTAGTGGAATTTCAAGCTGTGTTTAACTAAAATTAAAATTGCTATCAAAGAGCATTAAGATAAGAACTAACCTTGTTTAGCGATGTAGCAGTTCCTTTAATTTATGCAACAAAGCCCATAAGAAAAGTGTTATCAGTAGATGAGAATTTGATAAAGACAGTCTGACAAGGTGTAAGCAGAAGGTTTTATGGAAGGTTGAACAAGCCTTTTCGAGATGGCTTTCGAAAAAATCTTCACTTAATATTATTTATGCAACAGAGCGGTGAGGTAATCTTAATATGAGGGGTTATCTTGAAAGACAGTTTTCCAGAAACGCCTTTGCCTAAAAGTATCTGTGCAACAAAGCCATATTGCTATGACAATCTCTAGTAGCCTGTTTGCTTAACCGATAACAAGAATAGTCATTCATTCCGTTTTGCTACTCTCTGGTAGCGAATTTACTTAGCCACTGGAGAAGACATTTCCTAAGTACCGGAACCGCTATAGTCCCTTATCCTAACTCCTTTATGGAGAACTAAGACTATAAACTCCCACTAGCAAAAGCTAAAACTCCTAAAACAGATTCAACAACTCCCTTCGGTGACCAATGGATCAAAGGAGTGCCAAAAGCTTAACTATCAAGGGAGAAAGCAAAAAGGATATCAGCATACCTAAGCCTGCGCAGGCAAAGGCAAGTTGGTAGTTAAGTTTATACTTCAGTGCTAACACGCTAGCCATTATCATCGTCGGCATGGAAGACTCCAAGACAACCACACTAAGCTCGAGCTTTGAAAGACCAAGGGAGTGTCCCACAAAGAGGGCTACTGCAGGGGAAAGAAGCATTTTTATAAACAACGCTAAAAGTGAAAGCTTTAGGTTGTTTTTTATCTCTCCAAAGCTTAGGTTGAGACCCACAGAGAAGAGTATCACCGGTAAAACAGAGGCAGATACAAAGTCTAAAGTATCTAATAGCGCTTTTGGCAGTTGGTAGGGGCTTGCCAAGATTCCCAAAATAAGACCTATAAAAGGCGGAAAGGAGAGGATAACCTTAAGATTAAAGCCAGAAGTGGCAATAAGCACGCCTAAGGAAGAGACCAACAAAAAAGAGCCTAAGTTATCGTAAAGCACCGCATAAAGGAGTCCTTCCCTTCCAAAAAAGGCGTAGGTTATCGGATAACCTAGAAAAGCGGTATTTCCAAAGGAAGAAACCAACAAAAAGGTCTTTAAGTCTTTTTTGTCTAACCTGATAAGTAATCCCAAGGCAAGGGCTAAAAGGGCAGAAGAGATGATGGTTATCCAGGCGCTAACGGATATCTTTATCAGATGAGAACCTATACCCAAAGTGTAAAGAGACTTGAAGGCGAAAATGGGAAGGGCGAAGTTTACCACGTAAGATATAAGAATGCGAGAGTCCTCTGCCCTTAGAAGATTGAACCTCCTGAAAAGATAGGCGCTAAAGACTACAAAGAGTACGCTAAACATTAAGAAACTCGAGGATCTTGTGTCTTATCATGCTGTAATGTCCTAAGTGTTTGCGTAATGCATTCTCTAAAGCTCTTATGGGAAGGAGGTTTTGAGGCGAACGTGTGTCTATAAAGGGTTGGCTTGCCAATAAGGGCAACACACCCGCGCTTATGTTAGCTATCTGCACAACCTTCTCCTCCGGAATATGGGCGAAAACCTCAAGGCGTACCAAAGACCAAAGCTTTTCAGTAGGAGAGAGCTTTAAGTACCAAACGTACTTGTCAAGATGAGAACCTTGAGGATCCTTATTGCGAACTCTCAATATGGGCGTCCTTTGACCAGGTTTTAGATTATCTATCAACCTAGTGTCTTTTAAAAACAACCTCTTTATGTTTTTTACGTATCCCACGCACGAGGTGCCGGCAAGTTTCTTGCCAAGAATACCATCGCAGAAAATGATATGAAACCTACCTTCATCGTGTATCTTTTTAGCGGTAGAGCTTTCTAATTCCTCCTTCATTATGTAGTTTATTTCTTGGCTGATGTCTCTATCCTTACATAACCTTACAGAAAATTTTAGGTCTTCCAAGTCTATGTAATTTTCTATATCTAATCCTTTCCTAACTAAGAACACCCTCTCAACGGTAGGGTATAAAAGAGCTTCATCCATAAGATTAAGCCTGTTCATATGTAGATACACCGCTCCAGCTCCCACGGATGCAAACATTGCCTCAAAAATCTCCCCATCTTCGTTTTCTAAGTAGCATGCTAGCTCAGTCCTTCTTACACCGTCCACAAAGGCAAGGGTTAGGTTATCGGGAGCTTCTCCCTCGTAGATTTTCTCTTCCTCTACAAATTCCACAAACTCTTCAGGCTCATCGTAGTCTATAAATTCTTGTATAGGATTTTCCCAGTTTCTAAAGTGTACCTTATACCTTAACACCTTCCAACTCCTTGTACATCTTCCATACCCTTTCCTTTAAATTATCTAAACCTTCGTGTGTTATCGATGAAACGCCCAAAAACTCGTAGCCCATCTTTTTAAACTCCCTTTCTAAATAGTTTAAATAATCCCTATTGGAAAGGCTGTCTATCTTTGTTCCTACCACCAAGCAAGGCTTCTTTAAGAGTTCTGGACTATAAAGTTCCATCTCCTTTCTTACCTTCTGAAAGGCTAAAATAGGATCCTCCGTTCTTGTATCCGAGACATCCACAAGGTGGAGGATTATCTTAGTCCTCTCTATATGCCTTAAAAAGTCATGCCCTAAACCTTTACCCATGTGGGCACCTTCTATAAGCCCAGGAATGTCCGCTATAACCAGCCTCCTGTCTACGTCCAATTCCAAGACACCAAGGACAGGTGTTAGGGTTGTGAAGGGATAGTCTGCAATCTTCGGTCTTGCCTTGGTTAGCTTAGATATGAGCGTGGACTTACCGGCGTTGGGAAGACCAACAAGTCCCACGTCCGCTATAAGCTTTAACTCCAAGATTATCCACCGCTCTTGTCCTTTCTCTCCCTTTTCCGCGTACTTGGGAGCCTGATTGGTAGGTGTTGCAAAGCGAGCGTTTCCCCTTCCGCCTTTTCCACCTTTGGCTACCACACAGATCTGCCCTTCCTCCACTATATCGCAGATGATTTCATCCGTTTGTGCATCCTTTACTACCGTCCCAAGGGGCACCTCTACGATTAGGTCTTCCCCGTCTTTACCGTGCTGATTCTTTCCCTTTCCCTTTTCTCCATCTTGAGCCTTTAGATGTTTTTTAAATTCAAAATCGTAGAGGGTGTGTTTCCTTCTCGAACCTACCAGTATCACATCCCCACCTTTTCCTCCATCTCCTCCAGCAGGACCTCCAAAGGGTTTATACTTCTCCCTAAGAAAGGCTACCGCACCGTCTCCGCCATCTCCTGCCTTTACGTATACTTTCACCCTATCTACGAACATAACATATCCTCACACTCAGATAAAGTTTTTATTATGCCACCTGCTGTTAGTCTTGACAACATAAAGAGGATAACACTTCTCCTCCGCACTAGAAGCGCTGTTATAATCCCTAAAAAACGCTCTTCTTTTACTTCTTCCCTTTCTCTGGCTTTCTATCTCTCCAAGGTCTTTTAAAGCCTGCTGAGCAAGCCGTTGAGCACCTATTCTCGAGAAAAGGTCATAAGCCTTCTTGCAGTACTCCTTTGCAAAGGGGATGTTGTTTTGCTTGCTATAAAGCTTACCAAAACTCTTGTATACAATTGCTTCCCCTAAATTTGTCTCCTACCTTGATGAAACTTTTCTTGCTATTATACCAAGGTGGGAACATGACAAGTATCACATCCTTTTTGCGTTATATTTTTATTTACCACTTTCTTGGAGGAGTTCATGGAAAAGGTCAAGATAACCATAGATGGTAAGGAGATAGAGGTAGAAAAAGGAAAGACCGTCTTGCAAACCGCTCTTGAAAACGGTGTAAACATACCCTACTTTTGCTATCATCCCAGGCTAAAAATCATAGGCGCGTGTCGTATGTGTATAGCCTACAACGAAAAAACCGGTAGGCTTTTTACTACATGCAATACACCGGTAGAGGATGGAATGGTTATCTCTACCAAGCATCCTGCTGTTGTGGAAAATCAAAAGTATCTCTTACAGGCTTTTATGACGAGGCATCCTCTGGATTGTCCCATATGCGACAAGGCGGGAGAGTGTGACCTTCAAAATTACGGTGCCATATATGGACCACAAAAGCAAATCGTTCCCGTTTCTGCTTTGGAAAAAGAAAGGCATTACATCGATTGGGAGAGCGATTTTTTAGAGTATTACTCCAACAGGTGCGTAGTGTGCTATAGGTGCACTCGTGCGTGCAGTGATGTGGTTGGAGCTTATGCCCTTTACGTAGAAGAGAGGGGATTTCATGCAAACATAGTCCCGACAGTGAGACCCATGGACACATCTACGTGTGAGATGTGCGGTCTATGCGTATACGTATGCCCAGTAGGTGCCATAATATCCAAGCCCTTTAAATACTGGACAAGGAGTTGGCTATTGAACAAAGGAAAAACTTCGTGCAACGTGTGTCCAGTAGGCTGTGAGATCCAAGTAGAATACGGTGTTGGAGACTGGAGGTCACAGAGAAAGGTATACAGAACAAAACCCACCGATGACTTAAACATATGCGCCAAAGCTTTCTTTGGATACGATGTATTAAACACAAACAGGCTGTTAAAACCATACCTATACGGAAAAGAAGATACCATTGGGAACGTAGCCAACATGGTGTCTTCCATGCTCAGGAATAAACCAGAAGAGACCGCTATAGTGCTTTCTTCTTTTATGACGAACGAAGAGCTCGACTACGTAAAGAGCATCGTTAAGGCTACGGGTTGCGTTGTTACTTCAACGCTGACTCTAGACCTTTTTGAGTTTTTAGAAGGCTTTGGTGAGTATAAACATCCAAGCATAGAGGAGTTTATCAATGCAGACTACTACGTCCTTTTGGGCGATGACATAACCTCCACCGCTCCGGTGCTTTCTTACTACATGAAGGGGGACGTATACACACTGGATGGAGAAAGGACTAAAGACCAAAAGCTCAATCCAAAACCTATAAACTTTGAGGAATTAAAGGGGTTAAAGGGTAAAGGCTTTTTGGTGGTTAACGCATCCGGCTTAAACATGGCTAAGGATTGGGGTAAAAGGCTGAGGGGTTTAGAGAAAGAAGACCTGAAAGTTTACCTTTTACACTACGGTGCTAACTTTTTGGGTGTGTACGAAAGGTTCAACGGTATGCTCTCAAAGCTTGACGGTGTTCTTTCCGCCCTTTTGGAAGGGAGGATAAAGAACTTAATAATCTACGGAGAAGACTTGCTTGATTACTACAGCATGCATGAGATAAAGCCTTTCCTTGATAGATTAACAAAGCTGGTGGTTTTTAGTCCCTTTGAGGATGGTTTGAGCTCTTTAGCTCATGTGAAGATACCGATGGGTCTTTACGGTGAAGTGGATGGTACTATAAGCTCCTTTTTGGGTGAGTCAAAGGTTAAAGGTTTTCTGCCTTGGCGGTTTGATGTTAGAGGTTTCTACGAAACCATCGTTGAAGTGTTGCCGAAGGAGGAAAAGCAGGTGAGCATAATAGAAGGAAAAGGCGAAGAAAGAAAGCTTAAAATACACCTTTACATGAGCAACTGGATAACAAGAAGAAGTGAAAACTTAACTACACTCTACGAAAAGCAGTTGGTTCAAAGGGTATGAAGGATATAGATAAGGTCATAAAAGAGCTCTCTTCCATGGGCTACACTGACATTTACAAATGGTGCGATCCACCCGGGACCTTTTACGATTGGCACACACATTCAGAGGACGAGGTAAGGTACGTATACAAGGGCTCCATAACCATAGGCACGGAAGAGGGCATCTTCCATCTTAGGGAGGGAGACTTTTTAGAAATAAAGGCAGGCACGAAACATTGGGCGAAGACGGAAGAGGGTGTTTGCTATATTTGCGCAAGCAAGAAAGTTTAAAATTTTAGTATGATGTATGTTCCCTTTGCGAGAAAGTATAGACCTAGGCGTTTTAGTGAAGTAGTAGGTCAGGAAGTTCCCAAAAGGATATTGCTTAACTCCGTGAGGACTGGTAGACTTGCTCATGCTTACATATTCGCAGGACCAAGGGGGACAGGTAAGACCACTTTAGCCAGGATATTGACCAAAGCTATAAACTGCTTGAGACCTTTGGACGGTGAGCCGTGTTTAGAGTGTGAAAACTGTATAAGTATAGAAAAGGGGAGCTTTCCAGACCTCATAGAAATAGACGCTGCATCAAACAGAGGGATAGATGATATAAGGGCTATAAGGGATGCGGTATCCTACACACCTATAAAGGGTAAGTACAAGGTCTACATACTCGACGAGGCGCATATGCTTACAAAAGAAGCATTCAACGCCTTGCTAAAAACTTTGGAAGAACCACCCCCGAGAACGCTCTTTATACTCTGCACGACGGAGTACGAAAAAATCCTTCCAACGATCCTTTCAAGGTGTCAAAGGCTTTTATTTGGTAAACTTTCCACGAATGAGATAATCACTCACCTTAAGAACATATGCGAAAAGGAAGGGATAACCTACGAAGAATCCGCACTGAAGGATATAGCCATGGTAAGCGACGGTGCTATGAGGGATGCAGTCTCTTTATTGGAGCAAGCAAGCGTTTACGGAGATGGTAAAGTATCCCAAGAAATAGTGGAGGAGTTTTTAGGAATACCAAGCACAGAAAAGATAAGAGACTTTATAAGGCTTTTAGTCAGATCTGACGTGGATTTCGCTCTTAGCATGTTGGATGATATGCTCCAAAGAGGTTTTAACCTTTTAAGGTTTTGGGATCTGTTGGAGGAAGAGATTAGAAACCTGATAATATACAAGAGCTTGAAAGATCCGTATAAGGTGATGGAGGTGGAGGACTTTCATAGGGAGTTTGACCATGTTCCCATAAATGCCCTTTTGTACCTTGAAAAGGTTATCAATACTGCAAGGGCAGATGCACGCACCAGAAGTTTCCAAAGGGCTTGCGAGCTTGCCATCATAAAGACGCTCATCGTCAAGGATATCGTTTCCATCTCTGAACTTCCAAACTACCTGACAGCTAAAACTGCAGAAGAGGTTTCAGAAAAGCAGGTAAAAGAGGAGTCCAAAAACCTTGCGGAAGAGTTTTTTGAGAAGGCCCAAGATGTACTGAAAAAAACAGAATACAACCTCCTAAAAAGTCTAAGCTATACGGTGGAAGGTAATAAACTGGTATTTACGGTAAAAAGCGATGATTTGAAGGTTTTGGATGTGGAAAGGATAAAAAAGCACTTTCCCTTTGTGGAGTTTAGCGTGGTTTCCACCGAGGAAGAAAAGGGTCTTCCAGAGTTTGCTCAAAAGGTCAAGGACCTGTTTGGTGGTAAAGTGATAAAGCATGAAAGTAAAGGCTAAGGCACTCCTTGTCAGAGTTCCAAAGGAGAAAATAGGACTATTTACCGCTCTGATTGACGGTTCTGGTAGAAGGGCTATTGTAAGGACAAAGGAAAAGGCTCAGGATCTTGTTTACCTTATAGCTACGCCAGATACGTACGAAGATACCTTGTTTGTCTTGGAAAACATTAAAAAACACCTTCCTGTTGAGATACTGGGTCCTGTTGAAGACATAGATATTGGATAAGAAATCCGCATACGCCTTTGTACTTCTGATGGGACTTGTCAGCCTCCTTTCTGATATTACCTACGAAAGTGCAAGGAGTATCTCTGGTCCGTACCTTGCCCTTTTAGGAGCAAGTGCAGTTGTGGTAGGATTTGTTTCTGGTTTAGCGGAGTTTTTGGGCTACGCTCTAAGGCTGGTGTCTGGGTACTTGGTGGATAGGCTAAAGGTCTACTGGGGGTTTACCATAGTAGGTTATGCTCTAAACCTCTTTTCTGTGCCCGCTCTTTCTTTGGTGGGCTCTTGGCAGTGGGCAAGCCTTCTTATCTTTATAGAAAGGATAGGAAAAGCCATAAGGACACCTTCGCGGGATGCTCTGCTCTCAAGCGTTACGTCAAGAATAGGACACGGTAAGGGCTTTGGCATACACGAGTTTTTAGACCAGGTAGGAGCCTTTTCTGGTTCTTTACTTGTTGCCCTAATTTTGCTTTTGCTGGATAGCTATAGGGTGGCTTTGGCTCTTCTTCTGTTTCCCGCCCTGTTTGCTTTAGCTTTGCTCCTTTTGGCAAAGAGAACGTACAAAGAAGCGACAATCCCACAGAAGGGTCAACATGCCCATGATACTTTACCTAAGCCCTTTATCTTCTACCTTGCTGGTGTCTCTCTTTACGGAGCATCCTTTATGCCTTTTCCCTTGATAGCTTTCCATCAAAAGGCTCTGGGCTTTCAAGACTACACGATACCGCTCTTTTACGCTATCGCCATGCTTGTTGACGCCTTCTCTGCTCTTATTTTTGGTTATCTCTTTGACAAGAAAGGTCCCAGTGTCTTGCCCTTGGGTATACTGCTTTCTTCTCCCTACGTAATCCTTGTTGTGGCAGGAGATCATTACCTGCTTTTTGGGCTGTTTCTCTGGGGGATGAGCTTAGGCATTCAAGAGTCCGTTATGCGCTCGTGGATAGCAAAGCACGTACCACCATCATCTCGCGGTAGAGCCTACGGCATCTTCCACGCATTGCTTGGACTTTCAGCATTGCTTGGGAGTTCTATTATGGGTCTTCTTTACCACGTAAAGCTTACCTATCTTGTAGTTTACTCTTTGGTGTTTCAAACCTTTTCAGTAGTCCTTTTGTTCATAGCCAACAGCAGACACTCCGCATAATGTAGGTCTTCTGGGTAGGTTAGTTTTATGTTCAGCGGTGAGCCTTCAACAACTCCCACCTTGTAGCCGTAGTGTTCTAGAAGCATGGCATCATCTGTGGCAAAAAATCCCTCGTTCCTTGCCCTAAAGTGGGCTTCAAGTAATACCTTCCTTTTAAATCCCTGAGGTGTTTGGGCTTGCCATAGGTTAGACCTGTCTATGGTCTTTACTACGTAAGCATCCGCTACCAGCTTTAACGTATCCCTAACCGGTATGGCTGTTATCTTCCCATCGTATCCACCAAGTTCGGAGACCTTTAGGAACATATCCACACTGGCAAAGGGTCTTGCGCAGTCGTGGATTACCACCACATCGCCGTTTGCTTCTATCAAGGCGTTGAACACCGAATCTTGACGCTCTTTACCACCCTTTACCTTCTTTACCTTTTTAGGCACGTTTACTCTTTCTAGATCCTCGTCTGGCAAGACTAAAAGGATCTCATCGAATAGATCAAGAGTTTTCTCTAAGGAGTATAGGAATACAGGCTTTCCTAAAAGCTCCACAAACTGCTTCTTCTTACCAAACCTCTTACCACTTCCCCCAGCCAAGAGTACAAGGCTTATCATTCCTCTTTGAGTCTTTCTATGACTTTCACCATTTCATCCTTTAGGCTATCAAAAAGTTGGTTGTCTGAAGAAACAACGTAATCGTCTCCCTTGTCCAGTATCATCCCAAACAGATAAAATCCCTTAACCTCATTCTCCAGTGTTTCCCGTGTTGTCCTTTCCAGAAACTTTTTGACGCTTTCTTCGTCCAAGGTGTCAACTTGTATATCTACGTAGTTGAACTCTTCTACGTCAATTTGGTCTACGGGAAGGTTCTCCCTTTGCACGTAAACAGGAGAATACACGTTATACACGGTAAACTCCCCTTTAATATCCTTAAACTTGGAAAAAAGCTCTTCTACCCTGCTTCTTACTTGATGCCTTACGCTCATAGTTGAGAATTATAACCTGTGTTTAGCTAGGTAGTATGGCGTTCTATAATGGGGTGTTTTGTTTACGAAGTAATACCTAGCTATGTGATAGCTTGGGTCAAAGCCATAAAAGTTTTGCCACATCTTTTGAAGCTCTTCCTCTCTGTACTTTCGTAGTGGTTTAATAGCTTCATCCCTTTCCCTAATGGATTTTTTCTTTTGTAAAAGCTCGTCTACATCTTGAATAATAGACAGGATATGCCCTTTTACCTTTTCTCTAAATTGCTGGGGACTGCCATCAAATACCAAGTCCACGAGACCTAACTTTCTTGCCATGTCTGCGCTTATAGGTAACCTTGTGTTCATGATCTGAAGACCCTTTTCCCATCCTACTCTTTTAGGAAGTGTGTAAGTCCAAAACTCGGATCCGTAAAGGTTTCCTATGTTCTTGTAGTGAGGGTTTAACACTATGCCCTTCCTTGCTATTATTAGATCCCCGGTAAGCGCAAGGAAAACACCACCTGCACCCGCATTTCCTTGCATTGCACACACGACGTACTTATCCGTCATCAAAAGTAGTTCCTCACAAAGGTCATCCATAGCATTTATGTTCTCCCAAGACTCATCCGCCGGACTCTCTGCGTGCTCTATTATGTTGAGATGCATGCCGTTTGACCAAAAATCTTCAGAACCAAATAGCACAAGCACCTTGGTGTTCCTGTTCTTTGCATACCTTATGGTCTTTAAAAGCTCCTGACAGTGCCTCTTGGACATAGCTCCGTTGTAAAAGTTAAAGTGTATTATGGAGATTCCACTTTCTTCTTCATAGACAATTTCCCTATAGGTCTTTCCACCGTAGTCTTCCCACGGTTCTAAAACACTCTCACTTACGTTATATAGCCTGTCTTCCAGCTCTACGGTAGCAGGAAGCTTTATAGCCTCCTTTCCCCTTCTTTTTAAATGCCCAATCCAGACCGCACCGTCTATAGTACCTACGCATATGGCATCACCCCTGTAAGCTATGACCTCACCTGGCTTTCCTCTAAGAAGAGATTCTTCATGAGCGTTAAAGATTAGGTACTCTTCTCCTAAGATTTTTGCAATAGCTCCAGGATGGCTATCAAAGGCGTGTACCTTTTTGATGACCTCCTGAGTGCTATCTTTTTCCCATTCTATCCATCTAAGAGTAAATGGTGGTTTATCCTTAAAATACCCTTCTTTTTGCGGTTGAGGTCCCTCGCCACTCTCCATTTTTTCTAACGACTCCCAGAGACACTCTACAGCTCCCTCTGTTATTTCGTTCCTGTATACGTTACTCTTTCTTTTAAATGGCATGCGAAAGCGTCTGCTGGCGTACACGTCTCCTGCATCGTACTCTTCACAGGCTCTTAAGATGCATACACCCCACTCCTTTCTTTCCTCCAGTATTGCCCAGTCAAGGGAGTACGCTCCCCTATCGCCCGGTGGTCCGGGGTGAACGATGAGCGTTTCTACCTTGCTGTAGACCTCTTTCGGTATTTTCCTTCTTAGGTAAGGTGCTATCACCAGATCTGGCTTAAAGAGCTCGACCGCCTCCACCATAAGCTCTGGATGCACATCCAACTCTACGGATACATCGTACCCTTTCTCGGAAAGTTCACAGTAAAACCTCTGGGATAGAGAGTTAAACCTACTGCAGATTAGGAGTACTTTCATGAAATTCTGTACCTGTAGTAAGCGTTGCAGGCACCTTCAGAGGATACCATACATGAGCCCATGGGGTTTTTGGGCGTGCAGATGGTTCCAAAGAGCGTGCAATCCGTAGGAGACCTAAGCCCCCTTAAAACCGCTCCACAAATACAGCCCTTTACTTCTTTTGGTGATGGAAGGTCTACCTTAAACCTATGTTCCGCATCGTATTCCATATACTCTTTCCTTATCCTCAGGGCTGAATAAGGAATCTTCCCCAAACCTCTCCATTCAAAGGTTTTCCTCAACTCAAAAACCTGTGAAACAAGCTCTTGGGCTCTTGGATTACCTTCCCTGTTTACAAACCTAGTGTAGCAATTTTCCACGTAAGCAACGCCCTTTTTGATCTGTTTTACGATGGAAAGGATCGACCTAAGCACGTCTACGGGCTCAAAGCCTGAGATGGCGACGGGTTTTCTAAACTCCTCCGCAAAGTACTCGTAGGGTTTTGTTCCTATGATGGTGCTAACATGCCCAGGACCTATAAAGGCGTCTATTCTAACCTTTCCGTACTCTCTCATCTCCGGCGCGTTGAGTATGTGCTGTATGGCTGATGGTGTTATAACGTGATTACAAACAACGGATAGGTTTTTTAAACCCATTTCTCGTGCCTTGAGTACCAATACAGCGGTCTGTGGGGTGGTGGTTTCAAAACCTATGGCAAAGAAAACCACCTCTCTGTTAGGGTTCTCCTGAGCTATCTTTAACGTATCAAGACACGAGTAAACCATCCTAACGTCGTAGCCTTGAGCTTTTATGTCCAGAAGGCTCAACCTTTGTGAGCCTGGAACCCTGAGCATATCACCATAACAGCAGAGAATGACACCACTCTTCGCAAGCTCTACGGCAAGGTCTACCCTTCTCTGCGGAAGAACACACACAGGACATCCAGGACCGTGTATAAACTTCACGTAGCCTTGTAAAAGCACATCTATTCCGTACTTAACTATGGAATGAGTATGACCACCGCAAAATTCCATAACGTGGATAGGACGATGTGAATAATCCTCTAGCTGACTTTTTATCTTCTCCACTAAGTTCCGTACTATTTTTGGATCTCTAAATACTTTAAAGAGTTCCGTAGTCTTCACCCTCTTCCTCCAGCGCCAATATCTCCTCAAAGAGTTTTAGGGATTCTAACGCTTCTTCTTCGCTGAGCTTACTTATGGCAAAACCCACATGTACCAGAACGTAATCACCCACAGAGACAGAATCCTGTAAAAGCTCTAGCGATACTATCCTTTTAGTTCCCATCGTATCAACAATAGCTTGGTTTCCCTCTAAAAGCTCTACTACCTTAGAAGGGATTGCTAAACACATGGTTTTAAATATAAGCGGGCATGTTGCCTTAAGAGCAAATTAAATTAGTTTAAAATATTATCCCATTTTATCTTTAGAGAGGTGAAGGTATGGAAGTTAGAGAGTACGATTCCTGCGGTGTAGGTTTTGTATGCAACATAAACGGAAAGGCAGATCATAAGATAGTAAAGTTGGGAATAGAGGCGGTAAAAAATCTTACTCACAGAGGTGCGGTAGGTGGTGATGGTAAAACGGGAGACGGAGCGGGCATACTCATACAGATTCCCAAAAGGTTCTTTGAAGATTACATAAAAGAAGAGCTTTTGGAGATTTCCAGTATAGATAACTTAGCGGTAGGTGTGTTTTTCTTTTACGAAGATCTAAGGCAAAGGGTACAGGAACATATATCCAAGTCTCCATTTGAGTTTATATCCTGGAGGGAAGTTCCCGTAAACAGAGATGCTCTCGGAGAATCTGCGCGTAGGGTAATGCCAAGGATATTCCATCTACTGCTGGATACAAAAAAAGTACCGGAGGAAAGGAAAGAGCTTGAGCTCTTCCTATTAAGGAGGTCTATAGAAACCGATAAAAAATTGTCCGAGAAGGTTTACGTAGCGTCCCTTTCCTCCAGAACTATGGTTTACAAGGGTATGCTTGTAGCTCCTCAGCTGGACGTCTTCTATCCTGAGCTTTTGGACGAACGTATAGAGTCCGCTGTATGCCTTTTCCATCAAAGGTACTCCACCAACACCTTCCCCAATTGGAAGTTAGCACAGCCCTTTAGGTACCTTGCCCACAACGGTGAGATAAACACCATAATGGGAAACAGGAACTGGATGCTGGCACTTTCCAAGGAACTCGAACACGAACTACTGGGTGATAGGGTAAAGCTAATCCATCCACTGGTACATCACGACGAGAGCGATTCCGCTTCTTTAGATAGGGTGTTTGAGCTTCTGTGTATGGTTGGGTACTCGCCAGCTCACGCCATCAACATGCTCATCCCACCTGCATGGGAAAACGTTCCAGACATGCCAAAGGAGTTTAGAGAGTTTTTTGAATTTCAGTCCCTTATGATGAAGCCTTGGGATGGACCAGCTTCTATCGCTTTCACAGACGGCAAAGTAATAGGAGCACACCTAGACAGAAACGGTCTAAGGCCTGCCCGCTACCTTATAACGGATGATGGGCTAATGGTCTTAGGTTCAGAAGTTGGCATGGTAGACCTAACAGGTAGAAAGGTGCTCAAAAAGGGTAGATTAGGTCCAGGTGATACCATACTCGTAGATTTAGAGAGGGGTGAGGTTAAAGAAACCCAGGAGATACTCACTGAACTTTCATCTCAAAAGCCATACTCCGAGTGGCTATCACAACACCTGGTAAGACTCACCAACATAATAAGAGACTGGAGGATAGATGAGCCAGCGGAGGATAAAGACAGAATAAGAAAGCAGGTAGCCTTTGGGTACACGCAGGAAGAGATAAAGAATGTCATAAACTACATGGCAAAGGAAGGGAAGGAGCTGACCTTTTCTATGGGAGACGACACTCCCATACCACCACTGTCCGAAAAACCCGTATTGCTCTTTAGGTACTTCAAACAGCGTTTCGCTCAGGTCACCAACCCACCGATAGACCCCATAAGGGAAAGGATCGTTATGTCCCTTCGCATGAACCTTGGGTATAAGAGAAACTTTTTAAAGGAGACGCAAGAACATGCAAAACGCCTTCAGATAGACAGCCCTATACTCCTTCCCTACCACATAAAGGCTATAGAAGAACAGGATATCTTTAAGGTAGTCCGCATCCCTATGACTTATCCCAAGGAGAGAAGCTATTGCATCGTGGAGCTTCAGGATCTTGCGGGTGAAAGACGTATAACGGACATCCTCTACGATGCCATGTATGAAGGTATAGCCATATGCGATTTAAAGCTTGGCGTGGAAATTGTTTGTAGGCGAGTGGAAGAGGCTGTAAGGGAAGGAGCTCAGATAATAATCCTTTCTGACAGGAACATAAGCAAGTACAGGGTGGCAGTTCCTAGTCTTTTGGCTGTTTCCGCAGTCTTTAAGTGGCTTTCCGAGAAGGCTCTAGCCAATAGAGTGTCCATAATCGTAGAGACTGGGGAGGCAAGGGATGCCCACCATATGGCTTGCCTTATAGGCTATGGTGCGTCCGCTGTGTATCCTTACTTAGCTTACGAGACCATATACGAGCTTTGCAAGAGCGGAGACTTAGACATTCCATACGATCGTGCTCTCTTTAACTATAAAAAGGCTTTGGAGGAAGGTCTACTCAAGATCATGTCCAAGATGGGAATATCTACGCTCAACTCTTACCAAGGGGCGAAGATATTTGACACGGTATGTCTGAACGAGGACTTTGTGAGGGAGTTTTTCCCAGGCACACCTGTAACCTTGGAATCGGACGGTATATTTGAGGTGGAAGCTAGCTTGTTAGCAAGGCACGACGCTGCATTTGAAAGTCAAGAGGTGACGTTAGATTACGGTGGTGATATGAAGTTTAGGAAGGGTGGAGAGTGGCATGCTTGGTCTCCCTTTGTGGTAAGGTCACTTCACAGGTTCTTGGAAACTAAAGACTACCAAGACTACAAGTCATTTTCTCAGATAGCCAACACGGAGCGTCCTACATTTATAAGACATCTACTGGATTACAAGAAGGCTAAAGAACCTATACCCCTAGAGGAGGTAGAGCATGTAGAGAACATACTTAAGCGCTTCGTGACCGGTGGTATGTCCATAGGAGCTCTATCACCTGAAGCCCACGAGGTTTTAGCCCAAGCGTGCAACATGCTCGGAATGAAAAGCAACTCGGGGGAAGGTGGTGAGGATCCAGAACGCTACTTTACAATCAAGAACTCAGCGATAAAGCAGGTAGCTTCTGGAAGGTTTGGGGTAACACCCACGTACCTAGCGTCCGCGCAGGATATAGAGATAAAGATAGCTCAGGGAGCAAAACCAGGCGAAGGTGGTCAACTCCCAGGGCATAAGGTGAGCGAGTACATCGCAAAGCTGAGACATTCCCAACCGGGAGTGACCTTAATATCCCCCCCACCACACCATGACATATACTCCATAGAGGACTTGGCACAGCTCATCAACGACCTAAAGGAATCAAACCCTAACGCAAAGGTTTGCGTGAAACTGGTTGCGGAAACAGGCGTTGGCACCGTCGCAGCCGGTGTTGCAAAAGCTTACGCAGATATCATTCAGATCAGCGGTACGGAAGGCGGAACGGGGGCAAGTCCCTATTCTTCCATCAAGAATGCGGGAAACTACTGGGAAATAGGACTTTCTGAAACTCAAAGGGTACTGATGGAAAACGGTTTGAGGGATAAGGTGCGTATAAGGGTGGATGGAGGTCTACGCACAGGTAAGGATGTGGTTATAGCAGCACTTCTTGGTGCTGAGGAGTTTGGATTTGGAACTGCGGCCATGATAGCGGAAGGGTGTGTCATGGCACGGCTCTGTCACACAAACCAGTGCCCTACAGGTGTGGCTACGCAAGATCCAAAATACAGGGCTAAGTTTAAAGGGAAAGTAGAAAATGTCATGGCCTACTTTAAAGCGGTAGCGCAAGAGGTGAGAGAAATACTTGCCCAAATGGGCTTTAGGTCTTTGGATGAGATTATAGGAAGAAGGGATCTTTTGGAGGTAAAGACCTACGACCAGTTTCCAGGTTCCCATCGCGTAAAGCTTGAGAAGTTCTTGAAAGATGGATATCCAAAGGACAAACCATTAAAGTGCCTGATAGAAAGGAACGACAACCCAAGAAGGTCAGAACTTGCCAAGAGGATAGAGGAGGAGATAGTCCCTTACATAGAGCGCGGGGAAAAGGTTTACAAAGAGTACCAAATAAGAAACGTAGACAGAAGCGTCCCCACACGCCTTTCTTACTACATCGGTAGAAAGTACAAGGATGAAGGACTACCAGAAGACACCATTAAATTGGTTTTTAAAGGTACAGCGGGGCAGAGCTTTGGAGCCTTCAACCACAGGGGTGTATCCATTACGTTGCTGGGGGATGCTAACGATTACGTAGGCAAAGGTATGTACGGAGGTAGGATAGTCATAAGACCCACGGACGTAGAGGATACACAGAATCACTTTATAGTGGGTAACACGGTGCTCTACGGTGCCACCGGTGGGGAAGTCTACATAGCGGGGAAAGCGGGCGAGCGCTTTGCGGTTAGAAACAGCGGAGCTATTGCGGTAGTGGAAGGCGTTGGATTGCACTGTTGTGAGTACATGACAGGAGGAGTAGTCGTAGTCCTTGGACCTGTAGGCTACAACCTTGGTGCAGGAATGACCGGTGGTTATGCCTACGTACTGGATGAAACCTTGGAGAAAAAGATCAATCCCAGCTACGTGATGGTTAGAAAACCAAGAGAGAAGGAAATCGAGGAGCTGAGGGAGTTAATACAAAGGCATGTAAATTACACTCAGAGCGCATGGGGCAGATACATCTTAGAAAACTTTCAGGAGTTTGTGGAAAAGTTTTACAAGGTTATACCACTAGAGCAGTGTAAAAGGGATATCTACGGTGAAAGTGACGAGTGTGAAGTAATTGCAGAAGATAGAAAGGCTTAGACTTTTATCCTTTGGCATATTTGACTCTGGGGAGACCATCCTCGGAGCCCTCGTATTTTCTACATTTTTTCCACTATACATCACAAAGCATATAGACACCAAACTCTACTCTACACTTTATGGTCTGTCCTTCCTTTTCTCTTTTGCCACGGCCGTGTATCTTGGGAAGATGGCAGACCAAAAGGCTATCAGAAAACACCTTTTCGTAGCTTTCACATTACTTACCACTCTTTTTGGCACGTTTGTTTACCTCTTTCATGGGCATATCTTGCTTGCCCTTGTATTCTACTTAGCCATGGCGGTACTGCACCAGCAGTCTATAGTCTTTTATAACTCTTTGCTCATGTCCTTTCCCAAAAGGGGCATAGCGTCTGGTCTTGGTGTAGCTATGGGTTACGTGGGTTCTGCTCTATCCCTTCTCTTTTTAGCTAGGTATCTAAGTGTCCCCTTTGCCTTTCTCTTGCCTTCAATTCTCTTTTTTATCCTCTCCCTTCCATCCATCCTTACGCTGGAAAACCCTAAAGAGAAGTCACACGTGAGTTTGACATCTGTTTTGTCCGAAAAGAGATTTTTACTTTTTATAATCTCCCTCCTTTCCTTGACAGAAGTGGCAAACACCATGATAGCCATGATGAGCGTTTACCTAAGGAATGTTTACGGTTTTGAAGACAGGGAAGTATACAAGGTGATAGGCTTGTCTGCTTTAGGTGGTGTGGCAGGTGGCATCGTTTGGGGAAAACTCGTAGACAGATGGGGAAGTAAAAGGACCTTTCCCGTAGGCTTTTTTCTCTGGACGAGTTTTTTAATAGCCCTATACTTTGTACCAAAATCCTTAGTGCTTTCCGTTGGTCTTTTGGCGGGCTTCTCCCTTTCCCACCTTTGGACCACATCTAGAGTCTTCCTTATAGAGAACTTCTCCAAAACAGAAACCGCTGTAAGGATGTCATTTTTGTCACTTACCGAAAGGATAGCGTCAAGCTTTGGCTTGCTTTTGTGGAGTTTATTGCTTTATTTAACGGACGATAACTATAGACTTTCCGCTCTGCTTATGGTCTTTGTTCCCCTTTTGGGCTTTGTTCTCTTCCTTTACTCAACGCTAAGGGAAAAATAAGGTTAATTTACGTAAACATCATGCTAGCGTATGAGACCTTAGAGTCCGTTTCCCACTCGTCGTAGATCTTGTAGTCTAACAGCCTTCCCTTCTCTAATCCCATATGCTTTAGAAGATAGTAAAAGAAGAGATTGGTGTACTGTCCATCTATACGTGTTCTGTTGTTATCTTTTTGCAAAAGCTCGAAAGCCTCTTCCCCTTGCATGTTTTCCAAAAGGGTTAAATACTCCCTATCTCTGTAGGATGGGTCAAAACTCGTTATATCTCCAAACTTTTTACCTACGTGGCTCATGTCTACGCTGGAAACAAACAGTACGTTGTTCTCCTTGCCACTAACAGCAATCATGAGCTTTTCCGCAGCTTTTTTTAGAAAATCCTTGTCTCCGTAAGAGACTATGATGGCTAATACCTTCGCATCGGGATACAGAAGTTTAGCGTATACAGTTTGAAACTCTACAGAGTGTTCATGCTCGTATGCAAGGACATCATAAGTTATGTCAAAGTCAAAGGATCTTTTTAATTTCTCTAAAATTTCTTTATCCGTTTCCAATATGCCAAAAGGTGTCTCAAAGTCCGCAGGAAACACGGAGATGGGCATTTGATGAAGGTAGTGGGAAACTCCAAGTATAACTATCAGGTCTTTTTTACCCTTTAACCTTCCGTAGGCTTCCCAGTAAGTACTCTTTGCAACCCTTAGGTCCATATGGGGCACAAATACAGCAGGAGCATCTACTTTATCGGTAAACTCTTCTCCCTTCAAAAACTCCTCACACTGGTTTTTGTCCGCAGGATAACAATAGTTTACGTGGGAAGGTTTTCTAACACCTCCAGACAAAAAGGCTCTCTTTTTAGCCTCGAGTGCCCTTTCAAAGTCCTCATCAAAGAGCATAAGGTTGCTCTTTAGCTGTTTTATAAACTCGCTTAGCTCCTCATCTGTTAGAAGAATGCCTGTAGCTCTCAAAAACTGAAGCTTTATATCCCTTATGGAGTTTTTCCCATCCATTAGGGAAATAAGAAAAAGAGACCGCTCGTTTACCCACATCTCCTTACTTATACCGTAGGGGTCTGAAAGTAGATAACCTCCGTTGAGCGGATGCACGTTAAAAAACCTAACCTTTGGTCTAAGCTGGCTATCCATGCCTAACCGAATATGCTGATAGTTTCCTCCTTGAACTTACCGTTCTCCAGCTTCCAGCTTCGGTAGGACACTACCTTCCCTTTGCTCACAGAGAATATGATGTATGAGAAAGTTTCAAAAGCCCTCTCTTCGTCAAACTGAGATGGTCTGTCGGGATGATCAGGATGGGAGTGGTAAACGCCTACAATTTCCAACCCAAACTCCATTGCTTTTCTCTCAGCCTTCATATAGTCCTTTGGGTCTATCTCGTACCTATCTCCCTTTCTCTCTTGATTTGCGTTTTGTGTTGGGTAAACTCCGAATACAGTTTTCAAGTCCCCCTCTATCCTTCCAAGCATCAAACCGCAGGCTTCGTATGGATACTCACGTTCTACATGCTCTATAGCCTTCTGCAAGGCAAGCCTTCTAATCCTAAGCATTTTTACACCATGGCGTATTGAGAAAGGAGCTCCGCTATCTGTATGGCGTTCGTTGCCGCACCCTTACGTATGTTGTCCCCAACAATCCACATAGAAAGCCCAGGTTCAAAGACCAAATCCTTCCTAATCCTTCCTACAAACACCTCATCCCTTCCGGCTACGTCTATGGCTGTAGGATAGACTCCATTTTCCGGCTCGTCCCAGACTACAACACCCTTTGCACCTCTTAGGATCTCTCTTGCCCTTTCTGGTGTTATCTCCGCTTTGGTTTTTATAGACACCGCTTCAGAGTGTCCATAAAAGACAGGTACCCTTACCGTCGTGGCAGACACCTTTATGTTGGGATCGTGCATGATCTTACGTGTTTCGTTGAGCATCTTCATCTCTTCTTTTGTGTATCCATTCTCTGTAAAAACGTCTATCTGTGGCACCACGTTAAAGGCTATCCTCTTGGGTAATACCTTTGCCTCCGGCAGGTCTTTATTTTCACACCACGCTTTTGTCTGCTCTTCCAACTCCCTTATGGCTTTTGCTCCAGCACCAGAAACGGATTGATACGTAGAAACCACTATCGCCTCTATACCAACCTCATCGTATATGGGTTTTAGGACTACAACCATCTGTATGGTGGAGCAGTTAGGGTTGGCTATTATACCTTTGTGCTCTTTTACATCTTCAGGGTTAACCTCTGGCACCACCAGGGGCACCTCAGGGTCCATCCTCCAAGCGGAGGAGTTATCTATGACCACACAACCATCCTTGGCAAACAAAGGAGCGTACTCTTTGCTAACAGAGCTTCCTGCGGAAAAGAGAGCTATATCTATCCCTTTAAAGTCCTTCTGTTTGTTTATAGCACGCACCTTTATTTTTTCTCCTTTAAAGGTAAGCTCTACACCTTCAGACCTTTCGCTTGCAAACAAGATAAGATCATCTACAGGGAAGTTTCTCTCCTCTAAAACTTTTAAGAACATCCTACCAACTTCGCCCGTAGCTCCAACAACCGCGACTCTAAATCCCATAATGCTAAAATTATAACCCTATGGTTTTATCAACTCTTCTATTTTTGGCTTTTTTGTCCCTGTTCCCAAACTTGTGGATTTACCCTTTTAAGAATGAAGAATCTCTAAGGGTGATAGTAGCCTTTGAGATGGCATGGAGTGCTAATGTTTTTCAACCAACCCTTTTAGGAGAGTTTTATTACAACAAGCCCCCTCTTTTTAACTGGTTGATACTGCTCTATTCTCACCTTATACCCTGGAGCGAGATGACGGTAAGGGCTGTAAGTCTTACAGCTTTAACTCTGTCTACCATCGTGGTTTTCTTACTTGCCAAAGGACTCTTGCAAAGTGTGGAAAAGTCCTTGCTTGCTTCCCTCATATTTTTAACCTTTGGCAACGTTTTTTTCTTTTATGGATACCTCGGCGAGATAGATATAACCCTCACCTTCTTCGTGTCTTTGATGTTCCTGCTACTACACAGATACCACGTAGAAGGTAGGGGCTATCTGATTATAACGGTAGGTTTAGTATGTGGCTTTGCCTTTTTACTAAAGGGTTTCCCCGCCTACGCCTTCTTTTTTATAAGCCTTGTTGCCCTTGCCCTATACAAAAAAGAAATAAGGTTTTTGTTTTCCAGATACGCCGTACTTTCCTACTTTTTAAGCCTGTTTTTGCCCCTTTTGTGGGTCGTAAACACCCATGACCCAGTTCTGTATATACAAACCTTATTTAACGAGAGCTTTTCCAGAGTATCTTCGGAAGACTTTAACAGATTAAGACACGCTCTATTTTTCCTCCTCCTGACCATAAAGGATACACTCCCGTGGAGCTTGGTTTTTTTGCTTTCCGTTTATCTGCTTAAGAGAAGCAATAGTCTAAATTTCCCCAAAGAGTTACACTTTCCCACTTTGCTCTTTGTTCTAAACTACATTCCCTATCTGTTTTCTAACAGCGCTGGACGCTACATACTTCCCCTTTACCCTCTGCTAGCTGTGATCTTCGCATACTACATTGGAAACGTAGGATATATCAGATTCAGAAGGTTTATCTACTTACTGGTGCTTTTAATCGTACTCCTAAGAGCCCTCTATGGGACCTTTTTCTTCCCTTTTTACGCAAACAGGGAAAACTCTCCGAAAAGAATAGCCCAGGATATTTACGCCATAGTCCAAGATAAACCCGTTGCATGTGATTGTATACAGCACAAAAGTGTATGCCTGTACTTGGGTATATTTAAGGGAGCACCCCTAAAGACATCAAGGCTTTTACCAGATGCGCAGTACGTGGTGGATTGTAATCAAAAGGAAACAAGAACGATAAAAGAGTACAAAGGGGGAAGTATAAGACTGGTCATAAGGTAGTTAGAAGTGCCTTTTTGAAATACCAAGCTAAACAAGGTCTGTCTTATTTAATTCACCACAGTTCGAAATTTCACCTCAACACTAGAAGTGCTATATTTCTTCATTTGCATGTTTATTTACGCAACAAAGTCTCTATTATACCGAGAGGGCAAAGTTTTGCCTGCTAGGCGAGAGCCTTAGCCTAAAGAATGTCTGTCCTTCTTGTCTTAACATGTATGTTTTGTTAACATAATTTCCAAAGAATTACACATAAGACATTTAATACTTGCTATACAAGGTTTTAAAACATTGATAAAAATCATATTAAATTAGTATTCTAATCCGTTAAATGTAAATTTATCAAAGTTTTACGATTATATAGATGTTAATATAATCTTACTTTCTGAAAAGCTTGAAGCACAAGCTTTAGCTACGAATTCCACACCCCTTCAAATTTTTACGAATATTCAGAAACTTACAACACAAGAATTTCACATAGAATTTCACATATACACGAAGAATTTCACATCCCACGTGAACGGAAATCACGTAAGTTATTGAAAATTCGGTATTTTCTATTCAAGAAGAATTTCACATGCATCAAGTTGTTGTGTATCAATGAGTAGACGAAAATTTCACATATTAAGACGTAAATCATTGGAAATGCGAAGAAAATTTATAACGATTTTTCAAGAACTTAAGCATCGAGATGTGAAATTGTGAAATTTGTTCGTAAGTCCTTGATCAAACGAAACATTTTTAAAATTATCAACTCTTACTCCCACAACGATTTGAGATAGGGGGTGTGAAATTTTTTAAGAAAAAGCTCGAAATATCAGACATTTACGAAAAGACATGTGAAATTTGAGGGTGCCTATTATTATACTTTTTATATTTATTTATTAGAAAAAAAAGAAGAATAATGAGTAAGGAGAAAATTTTTTCTTATTTCTTGCTTGGCTTGACAGCTCTGTTCCTTTTGGTATCCCTCTACATGCTAAGACCCTTTCTCCAACCTATTCTTTGGGCTCTAATATTCTCTTTTGTGGCTTATCCCCTGCACAGCAAAGTATCAGAAGTGCTCAAAAGTAATACCATCTCAGCATTGCTTATAACTCTCATGGCGCTTATGCTTTTAGTTATACCCGCTTTTGTGGTAGGGTTCTTATTTGTCCAGCAAGCTATTGATGTTGGTAGTTCTGTAATTGCTTATTTTCAAAACCACACCTACATAGAGATCCTCGAAAAATTTCTAACGCATCCACTCATAGAAAGGTACATGGGTAAGGAAAATGTCAGACAATTGTTACAGTACCTTCAATCTGAAGATTTCAGATCTATGGTTTTTTCATACATTAGTCAATTGGTTGGTAAGTTGGGAAATATAACTACAACCATGGTGCTAAACGTAGGTAGTGTGGTGTTCAAAACCTTCATATTTCTCCTGTGTTTCTTTTTTGTGCTCAGGGACGGGCATAGATTTTTTGACTTTATAAAGCGCCTGACTCCTATGCATACAGAAGACATAGTTTACATATCCAAGACCATTTATAAAACAGTCTTGGCGGTGGTTTATGGTTCTATAGCTGTTGCCGTAGCTCAGGGGATATTGGCGTTTATAGGTTATACCATAATACAGCTTAAGTACTCTCTACTGTTTGGAGTTTTAACCGCATTGGTGTCCTTCTTACCTCCCTTTGGTGCTGGTCTTGTGTGGTTTCCTGTAATGGTGTACTCCTTTGTCAAAGGAGAGCTCTACAGTGGAATATTTATGCTGCTTTACGGTTCTTTGGTGATCTCTACTGCTGACAACTTTGTAAGACCTCTTATTATGAAGCTTGGGATGGAACTACCTTATATAGCCCTTTTCTTATCCTTGGCGGGGGGGTTAATTACTTTTGGTATAATTGGAATATTCCTAGGACCCATCATCTTTACAACTACTATAACGTTACTCTACGTTTACGAAAAAAGGATATTAGATCAAAAGCCTTAAAGCTTTATCCCCTATATCCTTTCTGTAGTGCATACCTTCAAAGTGTATCTTCTCTATGGCTTTGTAAGCTTTTTCTTTAGCGGATTTTAAATCTTCTCCGTAAGCGCAGACGTTTAGCACCCTTCCGCCGTTAGTTATAACTTTGCCATCCCTCAAGTCTGTTCCAGCGTGGAATATCATTACATCGTCGTCGAAAACCTCGTCTAAGCCCCTTATCTCCTTGCCCTTTTCTGGATTGTCCGGATAACCTTTACTTGCCAAAACTACGCATATGGTATACCTGGGATCTACCTCTAAGTTTATGTCCTTACCCTCGTAGAAGTTTAAAAGAGTTTCCAGAAAGTCGCCTTTCAACCTCATGAGTATGGACTGTGCTTCTGGATCTCCTAATCTCACGTTAAACTCCAGTACCTTAGGACCATCCTTTGTGAGCATCAAGCCTGCATACAGAAAGCCTCTGTAGTGTATGCCTTCCTTTTCAAGACCCTCTAACACCCTTTCTATTATCTCCTTCTTTATCCTCTCTTCGGTTTCTTTGTCTATGAAGGGTGTAGGCGAGTATGCTCCCATACCACCAGTGTTTGGACCCATATCTCCATCAAGGAGCCTTTTGTGATCTTGCGAAGTAGGAAGTGGTACGTATTTTCTTCCATTTACCAGCACTATGTAAGAAGCTTCTTCACCCTCTAAGTACTCCTCTATAACGATTCTTCTTCCCGATTCACCCAAAACCTTAGCTTTCATCAACCTTTCTACAGCTTGTATTGCTTCTAACTCGTTCTTGCAAACAAAAACACCCTTACCGCTTGCCAGTCCGTCTGCCTTTATGACAAGGGGAACACCAAAGTCCTTTATGAACCTTTTAGCCTTCTCTGGATCTTCGAAAGTCTCGTAAGTAGCGGTAGGTATGTTGTATTTTAGCATGAAGTTTTTTGCATACACCTTACTTCCCTCTAATAGGGCACCATCCCTTTTGGGTCCAAATATCTTCAAATTGCGAGCTTCAAACTCATCAACTATACCCTCTACAAGTGGGGCCTCAGGCCCCACTATGGTAAAGTCTATTCCTTCTCTCTGAGCAAAGTCCGCAAGCCTTGAAATGTCTAATGGATCTATATCTACCTTCTTTGCTATTTTCCACGCTCCCGGATTCCCTCTAGCTATGTAAAGCCCACTTACTAAAGGACTTTTAGATACCTTATAGGCTATGGCGTGCTCTCTTCCACCGTTTCCTACGACCAAAACTTTCACATGTTAAATTATATCCTAAGACTTTCATAGGCTTTTCCTACCGCGTCCTACTTTGTTGCGTAAGTGAAGGTTAGATAAAGACAGGAAGTGTAGGTTTTGGGAGGTATGCTTACCCTAGCTCGAAATCCCTCCAGCGCCAGAAACGCTATATTCCTCCACCTTAGCGGAGTGTGTTTATATGTGCAACAGAGTCATTTCATATTTTGGCTATAATCAGGTTTTGAATGGAAGGTGAACGCGGGCTTTGGGACGAGGTTGATATGTGAAGTTCCAACCATTTTAAGGCATTGCCTTTTAAGATTCTTTGTTCATAACCTTTCTGTTAAATTATATCCTTTGAGTATGAGACGCTTTTTTGAAGATATACCAATACATGAGTGGAGAAGTTACCACTGGCAGATAAAAAACAGGATAAAGAGTGCAGAAGAGCTTAGTAGATACATAAAACTACTTCCAGAGGAGATAGAGGGCATAGAAAAAACCAAAGGTCTTTATCCTCTTGCCATAACGCCCTACTATCTTTCTCTGATAGACCCAGATGATCCTAAAGACCCTATCAGATTGCAAGCCATTCCGAGAGTTCAAGAGGTAGACGAAAGTGTTCAAAAGTACGGTGAAGAGAACCCTTTCAACGAAGAACCCATCATACCGGGACTTACACACAGATACCCAGACAGGGTGCTTCTAAACGTTACCACCTTCTGCGCAGTTTACTGTAGACATTGTATGAGAAAGCGGATATTCTCTGTGGGTGAAAGGTCTAGGACATGGGAAGAGCTAAAGGTTATGTTGGATTATATAAGGGAGCATGAAGAGGTTAAGGATGTTTTAATATCTGGTGGTGAACCGCTTTCGTTGGGATACGAAAAGCTTGAGTATATACTTTCACAGCTTAGGAAGACAAATCACGTGGAAATAGTAAGGTTTGGTACAAGGCTTCCCGTTTTAGCTCCTCAGCGCTTTTTCGACAAAAAACTCTTAGACATCTTAGAAAGATACTCTCCCATATGGATAAACACCCACTTTAACCACCCAAAGGAGGTAACACCTGAAGCACAGGAAGCGGTAGACAACCTTCTCAGGAGGGGGATACCAGTAAACAACCAGACAGTTCTTTTAAAGGGTGTTAACGACGATCCACAAATTATGCTTACCCTTTTCAGAGAGCTTTTAAGGATAAAGGTGAGACCCGTTTACCTTTTCCACTGCGATCCAATAAAGGGGGCTATGCACTTCAGGACAAGCATAGAGAAGGGTTTAGAGATAATGGAGTTTTTGAGGGGAAGGATATCTGGCATGGGGATACCCACGTATGCTGTAGACCTACCAGGCGGTAAAGGTAAGGTGCCCCTGCATCCAGAGTACCTTCTAAGTAAAGAAGGAAACACGTACGTATTTAAAAGTCCCTTTGGTGATCTTGTAGTATACCATATAGAGTGATGGGTATAAAAAGACTCTTGATCGCCTTTTACGCCCTTTTCAGTGGGGAGTTTTCTTACCACGCAGGTGCTTTAACTTACGCCTTTATAATGGTTCTTGGTTCTGTGTTTTCTTTGGTAAGCTTGCTTGCCTTTTACACACCCTTTCTCAGCTACGAGAGACTGGTCTCTTTGATAGTCCAGTTTGTTCCACAGTACGCCGGCGAGGTTATCAAAAGGGTTGCAAAAATCTATGAAAGTAAAGCTACTTTATCCGTACTCTCTATATTCCTAGCCTACGTATTCTCCGTTAACTTTGCAAAAAACTTGTACAGAGCCTTCCACTATCTTTCTAGCTGCGCTAAGCCCAGAAGTGAAGTTTTTTTCTGGATTACTGTGCCTATCTTCGTAACTCTTTTTTCCTTTTTAGTGCCCGCCATCTTCTTTATCTTGACTACGATAGAATTTTTACCTATAAAGCTCCCTATAGGTCTACTGTCTAGTTGGTTGTTTTTTGTTACACTTGTACTTCTCATGTATAAGGCTTTTTTAGACATAACTATTAAAAAGATTCTCTACGCATCTTTCATCGTCTCAGTTATCCTCTCTTTTCTAAACAAAATACTGTCTTTACTCTTACTTAAACTCGTAAGTTTGAATCCACTCTACGGTGTTTTTGGTTCTCTCTTGATCTTTCTTGTTTGGGTATACGTTAGCTTTCAATTTATCCTCTTAGGTACTAAAATTATTAACTATGAAGAAGGAAGAGCTAAAACCTGAAAGTTTGGAGGAGCAGGTAGAGCAGGTTAACAAGAGTCTTTTTAATCTTCTGGATATGTTATTACCGCCGAAGGAAGTCAGAGAGGAAGTTAAGAAAAACATATATATGGCGGAAGTGTCCTTGTTGAAAGCCTTTAAAACCTTGCTGGACTACAAGGTGTCCCAGTTGGAAAGAAAAGTAGAAGGAAAGCCTGCAGATAAGGAAAGGATCAAGAAGATAGAAGTAGAATGACCACTTTACTGAACAATAAGCTTATTTTTGGTCTTTCTCTGAGGTTGTTCCTATCGCTTTATATAAGTCTAAATGTTCTTACCATAGACCCCTACAGAAAAGCCTTTGTTTTTCTCTTTTTGACCCTCTATGTATCCACAGCAATACTTAATTACCTATACCCAGGTAAGCTTGGATGGTTTAGCAGGTTCATAGACCTAATACTCATACCACCTGTACTTTTTTCTCAGAACCCCAATGCGGTGCTTGCTCTGTTACCTCTAATGGTCTACCACACCAATAGGGATTTCTTACTGTCCCTTGTTTTACTTTGGTTTTCTACTGGTATCTACATTTACCATGCGGGTATGTACGGACTTAAGCTTTTACCCTTCTTTTTTGGACTTTTTATAGCTTCCTTAGTCCCTGATCTGAACTATGTACTAAATAAGGAAAGGAAGTACGTCAAAAGGTTAAGAAAGTCCTACTGGGAAATGTCTAAGGATCTTGCGAACTTAGAAAAGGAGAGAGTAGAAAAGTCTTACATGGAGTTTCTATTTAAAAGCATAGAAGAGAGTACGTTGGAGGATTATCTAAAGAGAATCAAAGAAAAGTTTTCTTTGGAGAGGATAGCCATAGTACCTAAGTCCGGACCAATACCAAGGGAGCCTCTCCTTAGCAAAGAAGAGAAGGCTCTTTATGTGCCAGTCTACTTTGATAAGGGGCATGGTTATGTTATCTTTTACATGCACAGTCCCTTCCAGCTGTACGATAAGGCACTGGTAAGCTCCCTTGAAAAATCTGCAAAGCTGTTAAATTTATACATAGAAGGTTTTGATGAATCTACCAAGAAGGACGTGGTAGCAATAGCGGTATGAGGTGGCAAGTATGGAAGCCTTAAAGGAAAAGGAGAAGGTTTTAGACCTGTCTGGTCTCATGTGTCCACTTCCCATAGTCATGACCTCTGAAAAGGTTAAGAAGCTGGAGGAAGGGGAAGTCATAAAAGTTATATCTACAGACCCTGGCTTTGAAAGGGATGTATACAACTGGTGTAAACAGACGGGCAACGAGCTTGTAAAGCTGGAAAAGGAAAACGGAAAGGTAATAGCTATCATACGTAAAAGGTCTGAGGCTATTGAACCTTCCATCTGGTACTGGATAAAGTTTCACTCCTTAGGTGTTAAACTTCATGTAAGGTATATACTTATGATGTTAAACCCTTTTACCCAAAAACCAGATCACTTTATAACCTTCTTCGCCATATCTGAAGGTCTCAGAGCGGAAGATTATCTAAAGGGGAAGGCAAAGCTTATACCCATACCTGATGAGATAGACCCAAGGTGTGGAGTAGTTCTGGCTGTAAAGGGTTTTGAGAGGGCTAAAAGCATATACGAAGAGCTATACAGAGAGGGCTTTGGTGTTGAAGCTATATACGCAAAAGAAGGAAAACACTACAGTAGAGTTTATCCATAAATAATGGGAATACTGGAGAGGATAGTCCAACATAAGAAAAGGGAAATATCCAAAGACTGTGCCTACAGATCCCTTCTCTTTGACATGATAATGGAGAGAAGGGTGTACTTTAACTTTGAGAAAGCTCTAACGTCGTGTAGGACGAAGATAATAGCCGAAATAAAAAGGGCTTCACCATCATCAGGGAACATAAGGGATGTATGTGCGGTAGAGCAAGCCAAAGAGTACGAACAAGCGGGTGCTGTAGCTATATCTGTGTTGACGGACAGGGACTTTTTCAAGGGATCTTTAGAAGATTTGTACCAAGTTAGGAAAGTGGTAAACCTTCCCCTTCTCAGGAAGGATTTTATCATAGACCAGATTCAACTTGAAGAAGCTAAAGCCTTTGGTGCAGACGTGGTGCTTTTAATAGTAAGGATACTCGACGATGTTATGCTGAAAGACCTTCTAGATTACTCAAAGGAGTTGGGACTTAGCCACATAGTGGAGGTCTTTGATTTAAATGAAGCGGAGATAGCTTTAAAGTCAGGTGCCAAGATAGTAGGGATAAACAACAGGGATCTTGATACTTTTCAGGTGGATATTAACAGGTCTAAACACCTGGGACCGAAGATAAAGGACATGGGTGCTAGGTTTGTGATAGCAGAGAGTGGCATAGAAAGTAGAGAACAGATTCTGGAGCTTGAGAACGCTGGAATAGATGCTTTCTTGATAGGTACTTCTTTGATGAAAAGTGATGACCCCGCAAGAAAGCTACGGGAACTCATGGGATTTACTACTCTCGATGTAGAGAGCTAAGCAGGAAGTTCACACTTTAAAAGTGAGTAAGGATGACTCTGCTTTGTTGCGTAAAGTAGTAGATTGTCACAATAGTTTATATAAAACTCAGCCACCCCTACTGGAGGCGGGTGATCAATTAAGAAAGTCAAGTTCTACGAGAGTTTTAATACCATAACATAAACAAGCCCACTAGTCTGAGATTGAGGTTAGTTGCATCGAACCTCATAGCGTTCGAATCAAGGTGGCTCAAAGCTTATACGCATTCTCACCAAAAAAGTGGTTCGATGCAGGTTGTAGAATTTTCCCAGCAGTATACTTCTCTACCCCTATTTTTGAGAAAAGTTTCCTCGTGATTTAGACAAGCTTTTGTCTTTTTAGCGGGAGCCTATAGTCCTCGTTACTACAAAGGAGTTTGTGGATAGATGTCCATGAAACTAAAGATTACCACTGAGCGGATATCTTTGCCTTTTTGTTGAGGTACTTATCCACAGCCAGCGCCGCCTTTACACCGTCCGCCGCAGCTATAACCGCTTGCTTTACGTTGTTGCACAGGACATCTCCGCAAGCGAACACACCGGGCACAGAGGTCATATTTTCCTCGTTGACCACTATACAGTGATCTTCGGTCATCTCCACCTGATTCATCAAAAAGTCCACGGAAGGCTTATTACCACCTAGGAATATAAACACACCATCTACGGGAAGTGTCTTTTCCTCCCTTGTGTCTATGTTTTTCACCTTTAGCCCTTCTACTACAGATGTGCCCACAATTTCCACCACTCTGTGATGTAGTAGTATTTCCACGTTTTCCTTTTGCTGAATTTCTTCTATTATCTCGTGTGGAGCTTTAATTCTACTTGAGGGAACCACTAGGTATATTTTGTTGGCAAAGCGGGAAATGAACTCCACTTCTTCAAGGGCATAATCATCCTCTCCTATGACAGCAACAGGTCTATTTTTGAAAAAGGCTGCATCGCACACACCGCAGTAAGACACGCCTCTTCCTAAGAGTTCTTCTTCCCCCTTGTACTTATTTTTTCTTTCCATGGCACCAGAGGCAATTATAACCGCCCTACCTTTAAACTCCCTACCGTCTATAGTGTAGACCTTCTTCTCTTCTCCAAGAAGATCGGTTGCTATTACCTTACCCCTTACAAACTCCGCTCCAAAGGCTTTTGCATGCTCTCTGATGAGCTTTAAAAGTTCGTACCCGCTGATGGGTCCCCTTATTCCTGGATAGTTTTCTATCTGTTGAGTCACACCTAAAGCACCGTCTGCTTCTGCACGGTACAGAACCAGCGTGGAAAGACCGGCCCTTGCGGTGTATATGGCAGCGGAGGACCCAGCAGGTCCCCCACCTATGATTATCACGTCGTAAACTTTATCAGTCTTGAAGTCTAATGTCACCTGCATAATATTACCTCCACGGAAGAATTAATATAATTTATCACCTCAAAGCTTCATGAACCTTACCTATGATCTCCTCAGAGGGCTTTAGAGTCTTCTCGCCTTCTTTCCACCTTGCTGGGCAAGCTTCGTCTGGATGACTCATCAGGTAAGCGTTAGCCTTCATCTTTCTTACCAATTCTTCAGCGTTTCTCCCAACGTTATAAAAGTTTATCTCTGAACCTACGAGAACACCGTCGGGGTTGATGATGAATGTGCCCCTCAGAGAAAGCCCTGTGTTTTCGTCGTACACACCAAAGAGTCTTGAAACTCTGCCAGTTGGGTCTGCACCCATAGGATACCTTACCTTTTCCAAAAGTTTTTCCGTAGTCTGCCAAGCAAAGTGGGTGTACTTGGTATCCGTAGACACGGATATAACCTCTGCCCCCAAGCGAGTGAGCTCATCGTAGTAATCTGCCAAATCCGCCAGTTCCGTAGGGCAGACAAACGTGAAGTCCGCCGGGTAGAAAAAGAGTATAACCCACTTTCTTTCCCTCAGGGCATCCTCAAGGGCAAACTTGCCAAAGCCTTTTACCTTTGGGTCGTAAACCTCCATCTCAAAGTTTGGAACCCTTTCTCCAACCTTTACCGCTTGCATCCTTCTACCTCCTTTACAAATTGTTATTGAGTATTATAAGTAATTGAGAATTATTTGCAATATGATGAAAATCAAAAAAGCTTAAGGAACTCCAAAGTTATATGAGTGCTTCGTCTAAACTCCTCCCTGCTGTACGGGTAATCCCTTCTGTAATGGACTCCTCTGCTTTCTCTTCTTTGTAACGCCCCGATGATGCATGACAGTGCTACAAGCGTCATATCCAGTAAAGCCCTGTTTTCTGGCGTCCTGATCCAATCCTTTACATCCTCAAGCCAACTCATTACCTTGTTGTGAGCTTCCCTTAAACCTTCCTCATCCCTTTCCAGTCCCACCTTTTCCCACATAAGTTTCCTAAGTTCTTGTAAAGTGTAGCGTGGGTTTTTCCTTCCGCTTTTTGAGCTTTTAAAACTGTGAAACGCAGTTTTTTTATCGGAAAAATCCTCGTATATCCTGTATGCGCATCTATACCCAAAGACTACCCCTTCCAAGAGCGAGTTGGAAGCCAGTCGGTTTGCACCGTGAACACCAGTAGACGCACACTCACCAACGGCATACAGACCCTCTAGGTCAGTCCTTCCCCAAAGGTCTGTGCGAACACCACCTATAAAGTAATGGGATGCGGGCACGATAGGTATAGGCTCTTTGGTAGGATCGAATCCCTTTTCCATCAACATAGAGTAGATGGTAGGAAACCTACTTTTAATGTCTATACCTTTTGAGATCAAAGGTCTAAAATCTAAAAATACGCTTTTACCCTCCGACAACCTTTTGTATATAGCCCTTGCTACTACGTCTCGCGTTTGGAGTTCATCCACAAACCTTTCACCTTTTTCGTCGATCAATACCCCACCTTCTCCCCTGACAGCTTCGGATATGAGAATGTTAGTACCCTTAACGACCGTAGGGTGGAACTGGACAAACTCTGGGTCCCTCACAATACAACGAAACCTAAGACATAGACCTATGGCATCTCCTCTGACACGTGTAGGGTTAGACGTGTGCAAAAACAAGCTAGACGCGCCACCCGTAGCCAGGACGACGTATCTAGACCTTATGCAAAGAAGTCCTTCTTCCGTAGTGCATACGACACCTTCTACCCTATCACCAAATAGAAGCTCTTCCAACGTGCCAAAGATAATGGGAATCTTTAACTCTTTTGCTCGTTTAATTAGCACCTCGTATATGGCTCTACCGGTGTAGTCCTTCACCTTTGAGACTCTGGGAAAGGAATGCCCTCCCTCTATGGTCTTTTCCTCATCAAATTTCACCCCCCAAACCTTTAAGTCTACCAACCTCTGTACACCTTCTTCTACCATGATCCTTACCGCATCCTCATCGCAGATGCCTTTACCCGCTTTGACAGTGTCTAGAAAGTGAGCGTAAGGGCTGTCCTTTGGGTCGTTGGCACACGCTATACCACCTTGTGAATAGTAAGTGTTTCCTGTACCACGCGTCAGTACAACTGGATTTAATCCTAGCTCTTTTAGCTTTATGGCGCAGGTTAAGCCAGCTATACCGCTTCCACAGACCAGAACATCCGCATACTCTTCCCTAACGATAGAAGGGATTTCAAGAAACAACGCCATGCTCTTGAAAGACTCTCATCAAGAAATCGGTTAGTCTCTGTGGATCGTGCCTTACAAAGTCCTCTTTTTCACCTATAAGGTCTTCCGAATACACGTGAAAGCCCTCTTTCGCAAGCCTTGCAACGTCTGGAATCACCGGCTCTTGACCCTGTTGTATGTACCTTTTAAGCACGTAGTCCAATGGCATCCTTGTGTTTACTATCACTATATCTGGTTTGATACCTGTGTGTTCCATGAATGTCTTTACGTGGTCGTATGCGGTAAATTGATCCGTCTCACCAGGCTGTGTCATGGCGTTCACGATAAACACCTTGATAGCCAAAGACCTAAGTATGGATTCCCTTATGTCCCTTATAAGTAGGTTTGGGATTATACTGGTGTATAAACTGCCTGGACCAAATATAATAACATCCGCCTCTTCTATCTTGGATATAGCGTCTATCGGAGCACTCACATCCTCTGGCTCTATCCATATCCTTTTTATTCTCGCTTCTTTGTTCTTTCCATACTCTGTTATCTCCTCCTCTCCCCGAACGACTTTGCCGTCGCTAAACTCCGCACAAAGGTGCACGTCCATCACCGTTGCAGGTAGTATTTCACCCTTGGTTTTTAAAACCTGAGACACCACTCTTATGGCAGACAAAAAGCTACCAGTTATATCCGTTAAGGCAACCAAAAACAGGTTTCCAAAGGCATGACCTTCTAGTTCGCCATTTTTAAACCTGTATTGAAACAGCTGGTTTATTATGTCTTCGCTTTCGGCCAAAGCGGATATGCAGTTCCTTATATCCCCAGGAGCGGGGATTTGGTAGGATTTTCTTAATCTTCCGGTGCTACCTCCGCTGTCAGCTACAGTGACTATCGCAGACAGTTCCTTAATCCTACCGTCTACTTCCCTTTTGAGCCCCCTCAACAAACTAGATAAACCCGTCCCACCACCTATCGCCAGGACCTTCATCTTGAATTTACTCCTCTTGGGAATATTTTAAACCATACTATGACCACTTTAAATCTAAAAGAGATTTTTAAAAGAAGGACTAAGTTTATTGGTCATTACAGATTGAATCCATCGCAGATAAACCTACCTGCGGACGTTGGTGAAGTTAAAGAGCCCGTAGATGTGCATTTGGAAATAACAAAGGAAAAAGGCGGTTATCGAGTTCATATATCCATAAAAGGTGAAGTCCTCCTTGAGTGTAGTCGTTGTCTCTCTCCCTTCTACAAGGATATATCTCAAATATATTCCCTAAGAGTACAACACTATCCAAGCGGGGACAGGGTGTACCTAAAACCTCAGGATTTGGATGTATCCTTTTATGAGGATGAGGAACATCTGGATGTAGCCCAGCTTGTAAGAGAGCAAATAATTCTCAATATACCCATAAAGCCCCTGTGCAGTCCAGAGTGTAGTGTACCCTTTCTTTTACAAGAAAACACAGAAAGTCCTTTTTCTGCCCTTAAAAAGCTTTTAAACATATAAACCTTTTTGCTATAATACATAATCTCGTTAAGCAGTGTGTAAAGGAGGTTTATAATGGCTGTTCCCAAGAGAAAAACGTCAAGATGGAGAAGAGACCAAAGGAGAGCGCAAAACTTCTTCTCTAAGGTAAAACCCATGGCTCTGTTCCCATGTCCCAACTGTGGGGAATTAACCATGCCCCACAGAGTTTGCCCCTACTGTGGTCATTACAAAGGAAGAGAAGTTATAAAAACCGCATAATGACTATTTACAAGATAGCTGTAGATTGTATGGGAGGGGACCACGCCCCTGAAGAGATAGTAAAGGGGTGCCTTTTAGCCTACAGAGATCTGGGTATAGAGTCTGTTTTGGTAGGTGATGAGGAAAGAATAAGGGAAATCTTAAAAAGGGAGAGGTTTCCCTTCGATCTTTTGCAAATCGTGCATGCGGAAGACGTCATTCAGTTCACCGATCCACCATCCATGGTGCTCAAGAAGAAAAACTCTTCCCTCTACGTTGCGGGGAAGCTCGTAAGGGACGGTCTTGCTAGCGGTCTTGTATCCGCTGGAAACACCGGGGCGGTTTTGACTGTGGGTAAGTTCGTCGTGGGTTCCATACCGGACGTAGAAAGGCCTGCTATAGGTGTAGCCCTTCCGAACCCAAAGGGTAAGACGGTTCTTATAGACGTTGGTGCTAACGTGGACTGTAAACCTAAGCATCTGGTACAGTTTGCTGTCATAGGACATACGTACGCTGAGGAGATCCTTGGTATAAAAAACCCACGCGTTGGAATACTCAGCATCGGAGAAGAAGAGGGAAAGGGCAACGAGCTGGTAAAGGAAACCTACCCCCTTCTGAAAGAGACCAAATTAAACTTCATAGGAAATGCAGAGGGTAGGGATATATACGCTGGCAGTTTTGACGTTATAGTATGCGATGGTTTTGTGGGAAACGTAATCCTCAAGGCAAGCGAAAGCTTAGGTCTTGCGGTCATAAGCATGATAAAGGAAGAGGTTAAAAAGAGCATACTGGCACGTATCGGTGCCCTTTTTATGCTCCCTGCCCTTAACAACTTTAAGAAAAAGGCGGACTTTGCAGAGTACGGCGGTATACCCCTTCTGGGAGCTAAAAAGCCAGTTATAATCACCCACGGTAGGGCAAACGCCAAGGCTATAAAGAACGCCATAAGGGTAGCCCATGAGTTTATAACACATCACTTTAACGACGTTTTATCAAAGAACATGAAAAACCTTTTACCCCAGAGTATCAGGCTATGAGGGTCTTAGGCGTAGGACACTATTTGCCTTCAAAGGTCATCACCAACTTCGACCTTGAGAAAATGGTGGATACCTCTGACGATTGGATAACAACGCGCACGGGCATAAAGGAAAGGAGAATAGCCCAAGAAGAGAGTTTAACGGATATGGCTTACATGGCATCCGCAGAAGCCCTTAAAATGGCAGGGGTAGACCCAGTGGATATAGACCTTATCATCTTAGCAACCCTAACGCCGGATATGGGCTTTCCTGCGAGCGCATGCCTCCTACAATCAAGGTTAGAAGCAAAGAATGCCTTCGCTTTTGATATATCAGCAGCGTGTAGCGGATTCTTATACGCATTGGACATGGCTCACTCCTATCTATCTTCTGGAAAAGCAAGACATGTTTTAGTGGTGGGTGCAGAAAAGCTCTCTGAAATAGTGGATTGGCAAGACAGGAACACATGCGTCCTTTTCGGGGATGGTGCTGGTGCAGTGCTTCTTTCTTCAGATGGCAAGGATAAACTCTACACTTCCAAATTACTTTCAGACGGTTCCCTTTGGGAAATACTCTATGCCCCCAAGTGTGGATACATAAATATGAAAGGCAGAGAGCTCTTTAAAATAGCAGTGCGTAGCATGGAGGAAGCCTGCAACGAGGTGATAGAAAAAGCTGGTGTAAGCGCAGAGCGCATAAAGCTCATGATACCCCATCAGGCGAACATAAGGATAATCCAAGCACTGGCGGAGAAGCTGGGCTTTCCGATGGAGAAGGTATACACCAACATCCACAAGTACGGAAACACGAGCGCCGCTTCTATACCCATAGCCCTGAGCGAAGCCATCCAAGAAGGACTACTTTCTGAAGGTGATATCGTACTCTTTACCGCCATGGGCGGTGGTCTAACATGGGGCGCTACTTTGATGGAGTTATAGAAGCTTTTCGCTTATGAACATATACAAGAGAATTATGCCAAAGATCGGATAGCCTAAAATCAGGATAAGCTCAAGAAAAGCTGTAGGTTCTCCGCTCTTTAACCTGTAGGAAAAGGCATCAATTGGCTTTACCTTCTTTAACTTAGAGAGTAATAACATTTGCTCTTGCGTATACAGGGGTAATCTTGGGGAGTGCTTAGATGGTTTAACTCTGAGCGGTATCGCTAATTTATCAAGCACTAATGTGTCCTCTGTTCTAAAAACCTTATTCACACTAAAAACAGCCACATTGCCCGTAGGGTCTTTTACGTAAAGGAACTGATCGTCTACTCCAATTCTGTACTTTAAATACTTTTTTTCATAACTGAAGGATAAAAACATAGTGGAGAAAAGGATGACTTGGCCTACCGTAAAGGTGAGTACATAGTGGCTCGGAGTACCGTTTATATGGTCTCTAAAGAATAAGAGGACTAAAAAAACTAATATCACTAGGATTGTAACAAAAGATCCTAGATTGTTGTTAAATACCATCCTTTTCAAAAGTTTTTCATCGGGTTCTAACCATACCACGCTTTGAATTATAATTTACAAAAAATTAAATACATGTTGGACACAAAAACCTTTGAAAACTTGCTCTGGGAAGACGCCTGCAAAATACGGGGTGATATAGGTGCGTCCAAATACAAAAACTACATCCTTCCCCTGATCCTTCTAAAAAGGCTCTCCGACGTTTTTGAAGACGAGATAAACAACTCGCTCGTGAGGTTTTACATTCCCGAAAAAGCCAGATGGGAAAACATCCGAAAACAAAACACCAACATAGGTGAGTACCTAACGTCTGTAGTGAGAGAGGCAGCCAAACACAACGAAAAACTTCACGGGGTTTAAGTTAATGAGAAAGTCCTTTAAGTTAACCTTATCCTATTCCTTTTGGTGGCTTATATCCCTTCGGTCTTTGCGAGCTCCAATGGGATTTTCTCCTGTTGAGCTATGTAAGAAGTACCTATCAGAGCTTGAGTATAAAAAGGCTGTTGATGCGAGTCTTAGTGCGGCAAAACGTTTTCCAAACTCCCATAAAGCCCATGGCTGTTTAGGAAGAGTATATATAGGACTTATAGAACCTCAAAAGGCTCTCAAAGTGCTCAAAAAGTCTGTAAAGTTGGCAGAGACAAAGCAAGAACAGTTCGTTTCCTATAATCTTCTGGGTACTACCTACATTTTACTCCAAGACTTTGACTATGCCTTATACAACTACCAGATGGCTCTCAGGATAGCCAAAGATATGGGAGACGCTCAAGGTGAAGTAGAATCGCTAACAGGTATAAGGACGGTGTACACACTAAAGGGTAACGAAGAAAAGGCGACTGAATACCATAACGAAGATTTGAGAAGAACACCTTCTGAAAAGGATAAAAGCATGATACTCTTTGGTATAGCTGAACTTCATTTGAACCGACAAGATTACAACAGTGCGGAACAGTACCTTCAGAAAGCTTTGGAAGTAGCTCGGGAGGACTTTGTTGCATAAATAAACACACCCTGCTAAAGTGAAGGAATATAGCGGTTCTGGCGCTGGGAAGAATTTCGAGCTGTGGCGAACTAAAATTGCTACTAAAGAGCATCAAGATAAGGATTGACCTTGTTTAGCAAGGTAGCCATCCCTTCGATTTATGCAACAAAGCCGCTCGGGAGCATCAAGATAGAGATAACTAGATTATTTCTCGAACTTACCTTGCATACGTGAATATTGAAAAGGGTGACTATCAGAAAGTAACCACTCACTTAGATGAGCTCTTAAAGTTCGCACTGGAAAACAAAAGCAGACTTTTGGAATCTGCAGTTTATGCTCTCTACTCCATTTTATACTTCAAGCAAGAAGAATATCCTACTGCCGTCGATTACGCAAAGAGAGCCAAAAGTATATACAGCGTGGAAAGGAAAAGCATAGGCAATTACAACTTAGCTAGGTTATTTGACTTACTTTTCTTCGTGTTAGACTTTATCGTCAAGACGGTAGAAGGATAGAGCGATAAGAGGATGTGTTGAAGGTAGGATTTCAAACCTTGGTTAGCCAAAACCACTACCAAAGAGCATTAAGATAAGTACTGACCGTTTTATGCAACAAAGCCTGACTAAATCACGAAGGAGTTTTTGAATAACCTTTTGAACTTTTTAAGACAGTGGAAAAACAGAGAACGAAGCCTGTTTTACAAGGAAATTTTGCACATATACAAGATTCTCTTTGGATCCCTTCTTGCGTGGTTACATAAAGGATTATACTACCTTCACAGAAACCTATCGTGTGCTTAGGGTATACATGGAAAAGGATACAGATATTAAAAATAAACTTAAGGCAAAAACGGAAAAACTCATACGGGAGCATACAGAACTTATCTACATAGGTCCGCTTGCTGAGACTTACGAAGTAAATACGGAAACCAATTTGAAAGAAACGTAAGGTAGAAAAATTAGTACAGGACTACAAAAATCGTCAGGTATCCAGTGAGATGGCCTTGAAAGAACTCAAAGAAGTTTTGAGGAAAACGAAAGCGAAGTCTCTTGGGACGATTTTGCTGTCCGTGAGCTTCTAAGGAGCTAAGGCGCAGAAAACTCTGAAAATCTTGCCAAAGAGATATGTAAGGTTTTAAGTGATGAGTACCCATACTTAGGAAGAAAG
>OFGS01000030.1_pt1 | contig 43586 bp, 42 predicted proteins | sample 1521851 | NCBI WGS metagenome assembly OFGS01 (sample SAMEA3142070, study PRJEB24117) | hot springs metagenome
AGATGACAGCATTAGCAGCTGGTATAGCAATGCTGGCAGGTTTGGGTGTAGGTATTGGTATTGGTATTGCAACTGCTAAAGCAGCCGAGGCAGTTGGACGTCAACCCGAAGCGCAAGGAAGAATTATGCCAATTTTTTTCCTTGGTGCAGCTCTTGCAGAGGCAGTTGCTATCTATAGTTTTGTTATTGCAATATTATTAGTCTTAAAGGTTAAGTAAGCGCTCTCCATGCTTTTTGGGGAGCGTCATCTCTTTTCAGTGCTTGAATTTGACCAAGATAGAAATTATTCTATATGAACGAGGACTAAAAAGGAGATGATAAAATAAGATGTTTAGCCTTGAGATATTTGAGAATATGTTCTTTTGGGCAATTATAAACTTTTTGATACTTTATCTCATATACAAAAAGTTTTTCTTCCAAAGAGTTACACAGTTTATGGAAAAAAGATCCCAGATGATTCAAGATCAGCTTAATTTTGCAGCAAAATTAAAAGAAGAGGCAATTAAGCTAAAGGAAGAATATGAGAATACACTTGCCCAGGCATATGCAAAGGCGAATGAGATTGTTGAAAAGGCAACTCTCGAGGCACAAAGACAGGCAGCAGAAATCATTGAAAATGCAAAGCTTGAGGCTAACAGAATTGTGGAAGATGCGCTCAGACAATTTGAGATTGAAAAGAAGAAGCAAATAAATGAACTCAAAAATCAGTTTGTTTCAATTGCACTTCTTGCTGCATCGAGAGTTATTGAAAAGAATTTGAATACAGAGGAAAATAAGAAGATGGTTGAGAACATATTTGATGAGGCAGGGGTTGCTTAAAGATGTTGCCAGCAAAAAGATATGCAGAAGCTCTTATCAAGCTTGGTCAAGAGGAAGGAAAGCTGGAGATATTTTATGAGCAACTATTCAAATTGTTTGAGATTATCAAGAGCAATAATGAATTTAATAATATTTGGTTCGATTTGGAAATGAAGCGCTCAGAAAAGAAGCAAAAAGTCAAATCTTTTTTTAGTGATGATATTGATAGTTATATCTTGAACCTTCTATACCTTCTCATTGATAAGCGAAGAGAAATAGTTCTTCCCTATATACCTCTTTATTACAAACAGATGTATGATAGAATTGCAGGAAATGTTGATGTTGAGGTTATAGTTGCTCATGAGATTGGAGATGATGTTCTGAGAAAGATTTCTCAATGGCTTTTGAAAAAGTACGGTGTCAAAAATCCAAGATTTATTGTAAAGGTTGACAAAAGCATAATTGGTGGAATAAAACTTTTATTTAACAACATTGAAGTTGATGCTTCAGTAAAAGGTGCTCTTGATTCAATGAGAAAAGAGCTTGTAAAGATAGCTATTTTGTAGGGGTGAGATGTCAAATGGTTGATGTAACAATTAGACCAGATGAAATTGCGTCGATTATAAAAGATCAAATTAAAAACTATGAAAAAAAGATTGAAACAAGCGACGTTGGCGTTGTCATAATGGCGGGTGACGGTATTGCCAGAATACATGGTCTTGACAACTGTATGGCTGGAGAACTTTTAGAATTTCCTAATGGAGTTTATGGAATGGCTCTCAACTTAGAAGAAGACAATGTTGGATGTGTTATACTTGGAAATGATAAGGAAATAAAGGAAGGCACCATTGTAAAAAGGACAGGTAGAGTTGTCGAAGTGCCTGTAGGAGAAGAACTTTTAGGAAGAGTTGTAAATGCTCTGGGTCAACCCATAGATGGTCTTGGTCCCATCAATGCCAAAAAGTTCAGACCAGTGGAAAGGATAGCACCTGGTGTAATTGAGAGAGAGCCTGTTAAAACTCCTCTTCAGACAGGTATAATGGCTATTGACGCTATGATTCCAATAGGAAGAGGACAGAGAGAGCTTATAATTGGTGATAGGCAAACTGGTAAAACTGCAATTGCAATAGATACAATTATAAATCAGAAAGATCAAGGTGTTTACTGCATCTATGTAGCTATTGGTCAAAAAGCCTCGACAGTTGCTCAAATTGTCCATACCTTAAAAGAATACGGTGCGATGGACTATACAATTGTTGTGAGTGCAACAGCAAGCGACTCAGCTCCTCTTCAATTCTTGGCTCCATATGCAGGCTGCGCAATGGGAGAAGAGTTTATGGAGTCGGGCAAAGACGCACTCATTATATACGATGACCTCTCTAAACATGCTGTTGCATACAGGGCAATGTCTCTTTTGCTCAGACGTCCACCTGGAAGAGAAGCTTATCCTGGCGATGTGTTTTACCTGCATTCAAGACTTTTGGAAAGAGCAGCAAAACTAAATGCTCAGCGTGGTGGAGGTTCACTGACTGCACTGCCAATAATAGAGACGCAAGCAGGTGACGTTTCGGCATATATTCCTACGAATGTCATTTCAATCACAGACGGACAGATATACCTTGAAAGTGAGCTATTTTATGCAGGTATTAGACCTGCAATAAATGCCGGCATTTCTGTCTCAAGAGTCGGTGGTAATGCCCAAATAAAGGCAATGAAAAAGGTTGCAGGAAGGCTCAGACTTGACCTTGCTCAGTACCGTGAGCTTGAAGCTTTTGCTCAGTTTGGTTCAGAACTTGATAAATCAACACGAGAAAGGCTTGCTCAAGGGCAAAGAATTGTAGAGACTCTAAAACAGCCACAGTACAGACCACTTCCAGTATGGCATCAGGTTGTGATTTTGTACAGTGCTGTAAATGGTTATTTGATGGATATAGAAGTTTCAAAGGTAAGAGAATTTAATGAGAAGCTTGTACAGTATATATCTGCAAACTATCCGCAGATATTTGATTCTATAAAAGAGACAAAAGATTTGACTCTTGAGACAGAAGAGCTTTTGAAGAAGGTCATAGTAGAGTTCAAAGAGAGATTTAAGAGTAACAAGTAGGTGAGATTACAAGATGGCGAATAAAACAAGATGGATAAAATCAAGGATTAGAAGTGTCAGTGAGACAAAAAAGATTACAAGAGCGATGTATCTTATCTCTGCATCAAAGGTGAAAAGGCTCAGAGATAGACTCGATAGCACAAGACCTTATTTTGAAAAGGTAAATGAGTTAATGAAAGATCTGATTTTACATGGAATAAAAACCCCGCACATTCTTTTTGAAGGGTCGTATAAAGAGGGGAAGAAGAAAATAGGAGTTATAGTTATCAGTGGCGACAAAGGGTTATGTGGTGGGTACAATGCAAACGTTCTGAGAAGTACAACCAGCTTATATGAAAATTTTGCAAAAGAAGGGGATGTAACGTTTTTCCCTATTGGTGTGGTAGGCCGAAACTTTTTGGTTCGTCATGGATATCAAGTTGAAGAAGATTTTAATTATCAAACACAGTCTGTTTCTGTAAAGCTTGCAAGACTCATTTCGCAAAGAATAGTGAAAAAATATTATACCGGTGAAATTCATGAAGTTTACATCGTTTACACAAAACTTGTTTCAACCATAAAACAAGAAGTTACTATCAAAAAGCTTTTGCCTCTCGACAAGACAGAATTTGGTATAGAAGAAGACAAAAGCGATGAGATGATAATCTACGAGCCAGACCCAGTTTCTGTACTTGACATCGTTATTTATGAATACATCAAAGGAATTATCTTTGGTGCTATGATGGACTCATATGTGAGTGAACTTGCTGCAAGGATGACAGCAATGGACAATGCCACAAAAAGTGCTGATGAGATGATACAAAAACTTATTTTAAAACTCAACAGAGAACGTCAGGCTGTGATAACCCAGGAAATCTCAGAAATTATAAGCGGTGCTGCAGCTTTGAAATGACGTTTTTAACAATCTTATTTTAGTTTGAGGGAGTGTAGCTAAAAAATGGAACAGAATATAGGGTATGTTGTTCAGATTATAGGACCTGTTATTGATATAAGATTTGAAAATGAGAATTTGCCAGCCATCAACAATGCTATTGAAATTCATTTTGATGGTAAAAAACTTGTTGCAGAAGTTGCTCAGCATCTTGGGAATGACACTGTTCGATGTGTTGCTTTGGGTTCAACAGATGGACTTAGAAGAGGTGTAAAGGCAATAGACACAGGTGGACCTATTAAAGTGCCTGTGGGAAGAGGAACTTTGGGTAGAATATTTAATGTATTGGGAGAGCCTATTGACAATAAAGGTGAGGTAGTAGCTTCAGATTACTGGCCCATTCATAGAAGTGCACCGTCGTTTGAAGAGCAGGTACCAGCAGTGGAAATTTTTGAAACAGGTATAAAAGTCATTGACCTTTTAGCGCCGTACGCAAAAGGTGGAAAGATAGGACTTTTTGGCGGTGCGGGTGTTGGCAAGACAGTCCTTATAATGGAGCTTATAAGAAACATTGCAACAGAGCACGGTGGTTTTTCAATCTTCACAGGTGTGGGTGAAAGGACAAGAGAAGGTAACGACCTTTGGCTTGAGATGAACGAGTCTGGTGTTATAGAAAAGACTGTATTGGTGTTTGGCCAGATGAATGAGCCGCCTGGGGCAAGAATGAGGGTAGCTCTGACCGGGCTTACCATGGCTGAATATTTCAGAGATGTAGAAGGCCAAGACGTTCTTTTGTTCATTGACAATATTTTCAGGTTCATCCAAGCAGGATCTGAAGTGTCAGCGCTTTTAGGAAGAATTCCTTCAGCAGTTGGATATCAGCCGACACTTGCAAACGAGGTAGGTGCATTGCAGGAAAGAATTACATCTACAAAAAAGGGGTCAATTACCTCTGTGCAAGCTATATATGTCCCTGCCGATGACCTCACAGACCCAGCACCTGCTACAACTTTTGCACATTTGGATGCAACAACAGTTTTGTCAAGGCAGATTGCTGAGCTTGGAATATATCCTGCGGTTGATCCTCTTGATTCAACCTCACGTATACTTGACCCGCGAATTGTGGGAGAAGAACACTATTATGTTGCAAGGACTGTGCAACAAATACTTCAAAGATATAAAGAGCTTCAGGACATTATTGCCATTTTGGGTATGGATGAACTTTCGGAGGAAGATAAATTAATTGTCTACAGAGCAAGAAAGATTCAGAGATTTTTATCCCAGCCATTCTTTGTTGCCGAGGCTTTCACAGGAAGACCTGGAAGGTATGTGAAGTTAAAAGATACTATAAGAGGGTTCAAAGAGATAATTGAGGGGAATATGGACCATATTCCTGAACAGTATTTTTACATGGTAGGAACAATAGATGAGGTATATGAAAACTACGAAAAAGACATGAAAGGCAAATAAATCTTGAGGTGAATTTAAAGATGGCTGAATTTGAATTGGAGGTTCTCCAGCCTGAAAGGGTGTTTTTTAAAGACATGGTCGAAATGGTTGTTGTGCGAACAATAGATGGTGAGATAGGTATTATGGCAAACCATCAGCCTATTGTTGTACCCATTGGTATTGGGAAGTTGAGGATAAAGAAGGATGGAAAGTGGAAAGAAGCAGCCATTGCAGGTGGTTTGCTTGAAGTGAAAAATAATAAGGCAACAATATTGAGTGATGCTGTAGAGTGGCCAGAGGAGATAGACAGGCAAAGAGCGCTTTTGGCAAAAGAGAGGGCTGAAAAACGGCTTGAGCAGAAACTTCCACCTGATGAATTTGAAAGATACAAAGCAGCTCTGTACAGAGCCCTAAACAGGTTAAAACTTGCCGAAGAAAATAGAAAAGATGTATAAAAAGGGCAGTGCAAAGAAAATTGCACTGCCTCATTTATTTTTCTTTTTTCCTTTTTTCTTTTCAGATTTTGTTTCCTTTTTTGATTTGCCACTAGTCTCTTCTTCAGATGAGGAATTTTCATCTTCAATCTCAGTTTTTTCTTCATAGTCCTCTGATTCTTCCTTTATATCTTCATCATCCAATAGTATTTCTTCTTCCACTTCTAATTCTTCTAAATCTAATGGTGTGTCAACAAGGTCAAGTTCTTCATCAGGTAGCTGAGTTAGAATATCTGGTTCTATATCTACAAAATCATTTTCAAATAACTCTGAGCCGGTTTCTTCCTTGACTGCTTCTTCTTCAATTTCAGAGTCGTCAACAACTCCAGTGAGTAGTCTTTCTTCAAAGCAAGACTCACACATGTCTTGGTCTTCTGGAATATACTCTTCATGGCAGTATGGGCATAGTTTCATGTTTGCCTCTGTAACCTTTTTTAGCTGTTCTAAGTCCTTTTTGCACACAGGGCACAAGTCTTGGTCTTCCGGGATTCTATTCAGTTCGCATCTTGGACAGTATTTATAACCCATTTTCTTTCCCCCTAAAATGTGATATGCTATCACAATAATATTAATTACTCTTCAAGAAAAAATCAACTAAAATTTGCTTAACATTATCAATCTTTTTTGCTACTATAAAAACATAAGAAGTAAAAAAAACAAGGGGAAAGTGACTTTAGTGTTTGGATATGTGGTTCCTTATAAGCCAGAGTTAAAAGTGCGAGAATATGAATATTACAAGGCAGTTTACTGTGGTATATGTCTTCAGACAAAAAAGATAGGAAACCTTCCGCGGGTATTCCTTAACTATGATTTTGTTTTTTTGTATCTTGTGCTAAAAGAGCATTTTAAAGTCAAAGATGAGTTAGGAAAAACAAGGTGTATTGTTCACCCAATTAGGGAAAGGTTCTTTTTGAAACCTAATGAAATCTTGGAATATGTGAGCAACCAAATGGTTCTTTTGAGTTTTTTTAAGCTTTATGATAACATTCTTGATGAAAAGAATGTATTTAGTTATGTCCCTTATAGTATTCTGAAATTGTATATAAATAAGATAACAAAATCACACCGAGCAACGTTTGAGAAGATAAAAGAATTATTTAAAAAACAAATGTCTCTTGAGAAAAATGGCTGTGAAAATATAGACGAACTTGCGCACAATTTTGGTAATATTTTGGCAGAAATATTTGCTTACAATGACCAAGAAGTTTTGAAACAAATTGGGTATTATACAGGTGTGTGGGTATACATCATTGACGCTATTGACGACTATATTGATGATGTGAAGAAAAAGAGATATAATTGTCTGAAATACCACTTTGAAAAGTGTAGGCAGAATAAAAGACTTTTTGAATATGAACTCAGCATTTTAAAGGTTAGCTTGGAAAATTATCTTGCCATATTAAGCGACTATATTAAGGGGTATAATAATTCAATACTGGACAACATTGTTCAGGTAGGTATGTACTCAATAACACAGCAGGTCTTAGAGCGTTTTACAACAAACTTCTTTAAGGAGTTGAAGGAGTAATGAGAGACCCATATGAGGTTTTAGGTGTGAGAAAAGGTGCCTCAAAGGAAGAAATAAAAAAGGCTTATCTTGAACTTGTAAAAAAGTACCATCCGGATAAGTTTAAGGACAATCCTTTAAGAGAACTTGCAGAAGAAAAGTTAAAAGAGATAAACGAAGCATATAATATCCTTATGAACGATCAATATTCAAACTATGAATACTCTACATACGAACAAACCTCTCTCTACCAACAGGTAAGAGACTTGATTATGCAGGGTAATATAGCTCAAGCGGAAATTCTGCTAAATCAGAATCCTCGAAATGACGCAGAATGGTTTTATTTGATGGGAATAATATATCAAAAAAGAGGATGGATAAACCAAGCATATCGATACTTTGTTGAAGCCTATAATCGTGACCCTGGAAACTATGAGTACAGGCGTGCAAAAGAGCAGTTTGAAATGGCTTCAAGAAACTATGAATGGTCAGCGTACAACAGGGGATATAGAAGACATAATGACTGCGACATTTGTACAATATGTCAGATAATTGCATGTTGGGAATGTTGCTGTGATAACGATATAGGCTGCTAAGGAGGTTTCCTTTTTGTGATAAAACTTCACACGCTTTCAAACGGTATAAGGCTTGTATATGAAAAAATTGATACAGTAAAAACTGTGAGTATAGGTATTTGGGTCTTAGCTGGTTCAAGGTATGAGACAAAAAAGATAAATGGAATTTCACATTTTATCGAGCATATCCTGTTCAAAGGCACTAAGAACAGAAGTTCAAAAGAAATTGTATATGAAATTGAATCAATTGGTGGACAGATAAATGCCTTCACAGCAAAGGAGTATACCTGTTTTTATGTAAGGGTTTTAGATGAGTTTTTACAGAAAGGTTTTGATATATTGTCAGACTTAATTTTAAATCCTGTTATTGCTACAGATGAGGTAGAAAAAGAGAAAACAGTAATTATTGAAGAAATAAACATGACAAAAGACGACCCTGAAGAGATACTATATCAGTCACTTAATGATTTGATATGGAAAAACCAAACCCTTTCGTATCCTATAATTGGAAAAGAATCCACTGTGAAAAAGATAGATAGAACTAAAATTGAAGATTATATGAGAAAAAGATATATGCCTCAAAACATTGTAATATCTGTTGCTGGCAACTTTGAAGAAGAGAAGCTTGTAGAGTTTGTAGAAATGTACTTTGGAGATTGGAAGTGTTCAAACAACAAGAAAGACGGTGTTAATTTCATCTCAAAACCAGTTTTTAATAGAGGTGCTGTCATTAAAAACAAGAAGATTGACCAAGCTCATTTGGCAATCACATTTGAAGGTTTTGGGCAGGAAGATGAAAAGGTGTATGAGCTTTTGGTTTTATCCAATATTCTTGGTGGGGGAATGAGCTCGCGACTTTTCCAGCGAATAAGAGAGGAGTTGGGACTTGTATATAGCATAACTTCGTTTGTGAGCACATTCAAAGATGCAGGAGTACTTATTATCTATGCAGGCACAAATCCAAAAAATATTTCAGCGGTGTACAAAGAAATCATGAGTCAGCTGCGTCTCTTTTTAAAAGGTGAAATCTTGCTTGATGAGGTTGAGGTTGCCAAACAGCAGATAAAGGGAAGTATTATATTTGGGCTTGAAAACACAAGCAGCCGAATGTCGAACATGGGGAAAAATATGTTACTTTTAAACAAAATTATGGAACTTGAACACATTACAAGGATTATAGATTCAATTGACCATACAAAGGTGATTGACACAGCAAGAGAAGTTTTGTCAAAGGAATTTTCAGTTGCTGTTGTTGGAAATAAAAAAGAGATGGATTTGAAAATCTTTGAACAAAGAGTATTGACACAATAGAAAGGAGAAAGCATTTATGGTCCTGAGGGTAAAAAGAGCAGAGGATGCAAAAGATTTGCCGCTTCCGACATATATATCAAGCGGGGCGGCAGGAATGGACCTGTTCGCGTGTGTTGAAGAAGAAGAGATTATAAACCCTGGTGAGATAAAGCTCATCCGAACAGGTCTTTACATTGAACTTCCAGAAGGATATGAAGCACAGGTACGACCTCGCAGTGGTCTTGCTTTAAAACATGGCATCACTGTTTTAAATTCTCCTGGGACAATCGATAGTGATTACAGGGGGGAGATAGGAGTAATATTAATTAACCTTGGCAAGGAGCCTTTTGTAGTAAAGAGAGGAGATAGGATAGCCCAGATGGTAATATCAAAGTTTGAAAGAGTAGAAAAGATTGAAGAGACAGAAGAGTTATCGACAACGTCCAGAGCAGACAGAGGATTTGGTTCAAGTGGTGTGTAGAAAAGTAGGAGGTTCAAAATATGCTTTTGAGCGAAATAAAAAATTCAAAACCTATTGTGTCTTGCCAGTTAGGTAAAATTGTAGGAAGTTCTGATACGTTGGAACTTGTTATTGACGATGAAGGAAATATACTTAGCATTGAACTTAAAAAGAAACGAGGGTTTAGGTGGGAGACCGAAGTAATCCCATGGAATGATATTATTGTGATAGGTGAGGATGTAATAATTGCAAATATAAAAGAGGGTGAACATGAATGATTCTTCCAACCTCTTTTTTTGGTTTTTCAAAGCCTCAGGTGAGAAGTTATATTGAAAATCTTACCCAGAGCTTTGAAAATTTGATTTCTAAGCTTGATAGGGAAAGAGAACTTTTGACTTTAGAAAACGAAAGACTTGCAAAGGAGATAGAGAAGCTTAAAAAGAATTTGTCTAATTTACATATCAAGGATATTGAATATTATAAAGCTTTCATTGAGGATTTTTTTGTAAGCGAATGGGAAGAATACTATTCAAAAAAAGCACAAGAAGTTCAGATAGAATATTCAAAAACTTTAGATGAGCTTGAAAAGATTAAAGAAAGTATAATTCAGCATATTCAATATCTTGAAAAATACAAAGAAGAAATCTTAAAAAGACTCTGCACTTTGGTTGATGAGATAGAAAAGTTTTTGAGCGATGATGAAAGTTTGCCCGCTAAAAAACTCCAAAGAGACTTTTATGTAGACGATGTGTTGGTACTACCTGCAGGAATTGTTATAAACCATGAGGTAATTGAAAGTATGAGGGAGAAAGGCTTTTTGATTGAATTTTTAAAACATCTTGCAAAGGAGGAAGAAGAATGAACATAGAAGTAAAGGTTTTAGAGATTTTAGAACAAAATCCAAAACTCTCTGCTCAAGAGATTGCAGTAATGCTTGGCGAAGATAAGGAAAACATTGAAGAGGTTATAAAAAAGCTTGAGGAAGATAAGGTAATTGTAAAGTATCATACAATTATAAACTGGGAAAAAACAGAAAAAGAAGTGGTTGAAGCAATTGTTGAGGTGAAAGTAACTCCCCAGCGAGGGTTTGGTTATGATGCCATTGCTAAAAGAATTTACAAGTTTCCTGAAGTAAAAGCTGTATATTTGCTTTCGGGAGATTATGACCTGCACGTTGTTGTAGAGGGCAAGAGCATGAAAGATATTGCTCAGTTTGTTGGCTCTAAACTTGCACCGCTTGAATATGTCCTTTCAACAGCAACCCACTTTATAATGAAAAAGTACAAAGATGCAGGAGTAATACTTGAAGATGGTGAAAAGGACGACAGGGAGGTTATAACACCGTGAGTAATTTAGAAAAGTACATTTCAAAGAGCGTTCAAAGCGTTCCACCCTCAGGTATTAGGAAATTTTTTGATATTGTATCTGAGATGAAAGATGCTCTATCGCTTGGAGTTGGTGAACCTGATTTTGTAACTCCATGGAACATCCGCGAAATGGGAATATATTCTATTGAAGAAGGACACACCCACTATACATCAAACTTCGGACTTTTGGAGCTGAGAAAAGAGATTAGCAGGTATTTGAAAGAAAGATTCGACCTGGACTATCCAAATTACAGGGAGCAGATTTTGGTAACTGTTGGGGCAAGCGAAGCAATCGATATTGCTTTAAGAAGCATAGTAAATCCTGGTGATGAGGTCTTGATTCCTGAACCTTGTTTTGTCTCATACAAACCATGTGTAATTTTTGCAGGTGGTGTACCGGTTGAGATTGAAACAAGACCAGAAAACGACTTTAAGCTTAGAGCAGAGGATATTTTACCCAAAATATCTTCCAAAACTAAGGCTATTATTTTATCTTATCCCAACAATCCAACAGGTGCTATTATGACAAGAGAGGATTTAAAAGAGATTGTTGATATATTGAAAGATAGGGATATCATAGTAATATCTGACGAAATATATGCTGAGCTTACATATGAAGGAAGCCATGTTTCAATTGCTAATTTCCCTGAAATGAAAGAAAAGACCATTGTTATAAACGGTTTTTCAAAAGCATTTGCTATGACAGGTTGGAGACTCGGATTTGTTGCTGCAGAGGAGGTTTTTATCAAAGCGATGGCCAAAGTGCATCAGTACATCATAATGAGTGCTCCGACCTTTTCCCAGTATGCTGCTATTGAAGCGCTTAAGAATGGGCTTTCAGAAGTTGAAAAGATGAGAGAGGAGTATAACAGAAGAAGACGCTATATGGTGAACAGATTTAACAAGATGGGACTTGAATGTTTTGAACCAAAAGGAGCGTTTTATGTTTTTCCATCCATAAAGGCCACCGGTCTTCCTTCTGAGGAGTTTGCAGAAAGGCTTTTGTACGAACAGAAAGTAGCAGTTGTGCCAGGCACTGCATTTGGGAGGTCAGGAGAAGGATTTATAAGATGTTCGTATGCCTATTCGATTGAAACCATAAAACAAGCTTTGGACAGGATAGAAAAGTTTGTTTCAAACCTCAAAACTCAAGGTGTCTTCCAGCAAACTCGTGAAAATAATGTGGTAGTGGAGAAGTAATGTAATAAACTTTATTGTCAATTAGTTTGAAAGTAAATCTTATCGAATAAGCGTGAAGAAGCAAAGGAGTATTTTGTGTTCTTTCTTTACCGTAAATACAGTCTCCCACAATCGGATGGCCAATTGACGATAAATGAACTCTTAGCTGATGTGTTCTGCCTGTTACTGGCTTTAATTTTAGTAGTGAGAAGTTTTCAAAAGAATCAATAACTTCATAGTATGTAGAAGCAAAACTGCCATCTTGATGAATTTCTCTTTTGATGCCATCATCTGAGCGTTTAATGGGTTTTTCAATAAGCCCACTTTTTTTTGCCAATCTGCCGTGAACTATTGCAATATATGTCTTTTCAACTTGTCTTTTTTCAAACTCGTGTGAGACGATGCTGTGAAAGTAAGAGTTTTTAGCAAATACAACTATTCCTGAGGTATCTTTATCTAACCTGTTTATTATGTGTGAAGTAAGGTTTTTAGAATTTAAATAATACTCAACATAGTTTGCGATGGTATCAAAATAATGCCCTTTGGATGGATGTGAAGGAAGACCGGAAGGTTTGTTTACAAATAAAAAGAAGTTGTCCTCATACAATATATCGATGTTACCCTCAACAGGAGCTATATTTGATTTGGAAGATATCAAATCAACTTCAATTACAGCATTTTCTTGTGGGTATTGATGCACAGAATAGATTGGGGGAATAAATCTTATTTGACCGTGCACCTTTAACCTGCTCATCAGTGTTGAAGATAAAAAGAGTCTTTTTTGCAATATCTGTTTATATGACATCTTCAAATCTTCTTTTTTAACCACATATATTAGCTTCATATTGTTTTTTCATCCTTCCTGTTAAAATTTTTTAACATATGATATGATAATTTATTGAGGGTATCAATAGCTACCACTTTTAAAACAATTATATCACAATACAATAGAGGTGATATGCTCTATGGCATTCAAATCTGGATTTGTTGCGTTAATTGGTCGTCCTAATGTTGGTAAATCTACTCTTATGAACTACCTTGTTGGTAAAAAGATCTCTATTATTTCGCCCAAACCACAGACAACCAGAAACAGTATAAAAGGCATCCTCACTTTAGAAGATGCTCAGATTATATTTATAGACACTCCAGGTGTTCATCCTCCAAAGAACAAGCTGGGTGAGTATATGGTAAAGGTGTCTGAAAAGACTTTAAAAGAAGTGGATTTGATTTTGTATATTGTAGAAGCAATCGATAATGGAATTGGACCATGGGATGAGGCGATAATAGAAAAGCTAAAGGAAGTGGAGACACCAAAGATTCTGGTTTTGAACAAATCTGACCTTGCTTCAAAAGAGAATATAGAGATACTGAAAAGCATTTTCTCCACAAAACTGAATTTTGAATCTATAGTTGACATAGCTGCAATTAACGGGTACAATTGCGACCTGCTTCTTAGCAAAATAAAGGAGCTGCTTCCAGAAGGCCCAAAGTATTATCTTGACGATATGACAACTGATGTGAGAGAAAGTTTTATTGTAGCAGAGATTATAAGAGAAAAGATTTTGCTCAATCTTTCTGAAGAAGTGCCGCACGGGGTTGGAATTGCGATTGAGAGGTTTGCTGAAAGAGAAAACAAGGATATACTGGATATTGAAGCCACCATCTATTGTGAAAAGGATTCACACAAAGCAATAATTATTGGTAAAGGTGGGCAGATGCTCAAAAAAATTGGAATGCAAGCGCGACAAGAGCTTGAGATGATATTTGGAATAAAAGTAAATCTTCAGCTTTGGGTAAAAGTTAAGAAAAACTGGAGAGACGACATCTCTGCCATGAAAATGCTCGGTTATAACCTTAAAGAGGTCTGAGGAATAGATGAAATTAATAAAAACTAAAGGAATTGTGCTAAAAGAGACAAACTTTGAAGAGTCGAGTAAGATTTTGACTGTGCTCACAAGCGACTTTGGGAAAATTCAAGTTTTATCGAAAAATTGTAGAAGGCTATTGAGTGTACTTTCTGCTGTATCTCAGCCGCTTATGTTCTGTGAGTTTGTTATAAGAAAAACAAAAGATATTTACTCAATTTCTTCAGCATCTGTGATTGAATCATTTTTTGAACTATCTCAAGATGTAAATCTTGCAATTTATTCGGGATATCTTATTGAACTTGTTGACAGTTTCTTGGAATTTGAACAAAAAAATGAGGATGTTTTAAGGCTTCTTTTAAACTCTCTTTATCTTCTGAAAAAAAGAAAAGACCCTGAAGTGGTCAGCAGGATATTTGAAATAAAAATTTTAGTATATACAGGCTTTTTCCCTCAGTTTACCCAGTGTGTAAAGTGTCAGAGAAAGGACATTACAAGAGCGTTCTTTTCTTTCAAAAACGGTGGTCTTACTTGCGAAGCTTGCAAAGAAGATAATGATATAGAGATCGAGATTGAAGTTGTAAAGCGTATTTTAATTGTTGCAGCAACCAATTTGAAAAAGCTCAACAAGATTTTGTTTGACAGCTCTTTAAACAGCAAGATAAAGACCATAACGCTACCATATATTAAAATGGTGCTGCAAAAAGATATCAAAATTCTTGATTTTTTCAGGTTTATACAATAAAATAAATTCGACTCTTGATAAAAATAATAAATTTGAAGGTGGTAAGAGCAATATGGTGACAATGGATGAAATAGTTGCCCTTTGCAAACGTCGTGGATTTATATTTCAATCAAGCGAGATATACGGTGGACTCAATAGCTGCTGGGACTATGGTCCTCTTGGTGTAGAGATGAAAAATAACATAAAAAGACTGTGGTGGAAAGCAAACGTCCAGCTCAGAGACGATGTTGTGGGGCTTGACTCAAGCATTTTGATGAATCCAAAGGTTTGGGAAGCAAGCGGACACTTGAGCAATTTTGCCGACCCTATGGCTGACTGCAAGGTGTGCAAAAAAAGATGGAGAGTGGACCAGCTTCAAGAGTACAAATGCCCTGAGTGCGGCGGTGAACTTACCGAGGCAAGAATGTTCAACCTTATGTTCAAAACATTTATGGGCCCTGTTGAAGATGAGTCGGCCGTTGTGTATTTGAGACCTGAAACAGCACAAGGTATTTTTGTAAACTTTATTAATGTTCAGCAGACAATGAGAAAGAAGCTTCCTTTTGGAATTGCTCAGATTGGCAAGTCGTTCAGAAACGAGATTACACCTGGCAACTTTATTTTCAGGACAAGAGAGTTTGAACAGATGGAAATAGAGTATTTTGTAAAGCCAGGGACTGATGAGCAGTGGCACAAACACTGGATTGAGCAAAGGATAAACTGGTATTACAAATTAGGAATAAAGAAGGAAAATCTAAGAATTCGCGAACATGGCAAGGACGAGCTTGCACACTATGCAAAAGCATGTGTGGACATTGAATATTTATTCCCGATGGGATGGTCAGAGCTTGAAGGTATTGCGAACAGGACAGACTTTGACCTAACACAACATCAAAAATACAGCGGCGAAAACTTAACATATTTTGACGATGAGACAAAACAAAGGTATATTCCATATGTAATTGAGCCATCTGCAGGCGTGGACAGGTCTTTACTTGCATTTTTAATTGATGCATATGAATATCAGCAGATTGATAAAGATGACTTCAGAGTGGTACTTCACCTTCATCCTGCGATTGCACCTGTAAAAGCTGCTGTGTTCCCGCTTATGAAAAAAGAAGAGCTTGTAAAAAAAGCAAAGGAAATTTACAATGAGCTTAAATACAAGTGGATTGTTCAATACGATGAGAGTGGTAGCATAGGTAAAAGATATAGGCGACAAGATGAGATTGGAACACCATTTGGAATCACAGTAGATTATCAGACTTTAGAAGATGAAACTGTTACAATAAGAGATAGAGACACCATGGAGCAAGTGAGGGTGCATATAAAAGAAATAATTCCTTACCTTGAAGAAAGAATTGAGGTAAAGTTTTAAACAAAATATATTCTCAAACTGCAAAAATATGCTATAATATTTTATGTTGTAACATGCCAAGTTTCCCCTTTATATATTTTCCCAAATAAATTTCACATAGGAGGGATTTTAATTGAGCAAAAAGAAATATGTCTACATGTTCTATGAAGGCAACAAAGACATGAGAGAGCTTCTCGGTGGAAAAGGTGCGAATCTTGCTGAGATGACAAATCTTGGACTTCCTGTTCCTCCTGGATTTACTGTCACAACAGAGGCTTGTACAAGATACTATGAAGAAGGCGAAAAGATAGCAGATGAGATTGTAGAAGAGATCTTTGAAAAACTTGCCGAACTTGAGAAGATCACGGGAAAGAAATTCGGTGATCCAAGCAACCCACTTCTTGTCTCTGTTCGAAGCGGTGCAAGAGTTTCAATGCCGGGTATGATGGACACAATCCTCAACCTTGGTATCAATGATGAAGTTGTTGAAGGCTTAGCTAAACTTACAAACAACGAGAGGTTTGCATATGACTCATATAGAAGATTCATTCAGATGTTCTCTGATGTTGTTATGGGCATTGAAAAGAACAAGTTTGAAAAGATACTTGATGAAGTAAAAGAGAAGTATGGTGCAAAGTATGATACTGATTTGACTGCTGAACATCTAAAAGAAGTAGTTGTAAGATATAAAGAGCTCTACAAAGCAGAAAAAGGCGAAGACTTCCCACAAGATCCAAAAGTACAGCTTTTAGAAGCAGTAAAGGCAGTGTTCAGATCATGGAACAACCCAAGAGCAATTGTTTATAGAAGACTCAATGAAATTCCTCATGATTGGGGAACAGCTGTAAACGTCCAGATGATGGCATATGGTAACATGGGCAATGACTCTGGTACAGGTGTTGCCTTCACACGAAATCCAGCAACAGGTGAAAAAGAGTTATATGGCGAGTTCTTAATGAATGCTCAAGGTGAAGACGTTGTTGCGGGTATCAGAACACCACAGCCAATCTCTGCTTTGAAAGAAACAATGCCAGAAGTATATCAGCAGCTTGCTGACATTGCAAAGAAGCTTGAAACATATTACAAAGACATGCAGGATATGGAGTTCACAATTGAAAGAGGCAAACTCTATATGCTTCAGACAAGAAATGGTAAGAGAACTGCACAGGCAGCGCTCAAGATTGCAGTTGATATGGTAGAAGAAGGTCTTATTACAAAAGAAGAAGCAATGTTAAAAGTTGACCCCAAACAGCTTGATACACTACTTCACCCAACATTTGAGCCAGATGCGCTCAAAGCTGCAAAACCAATTGCAAAGGGTCTTCCTGCATCACCTGGTGCTGCAACAGGTAAGATTTATTTCACAGCAGAAGAAGCAAAAGCTGCTGTTGAAAGAGGAGAAAAGAAGGTTATTCTTGTTAGAACAGAGACATCTCCAGAAGACATTGAAGGTATGGTTGCAGCTCAGGGTATTTTGACATCAAGAGGCGGTATGACATCACACGCTGCAGTTGTTGCAAGAGGTATGGGTAAATGCTGTGTTGCAGGATGTGGAGATATATCAATTAATGAAGAAGAGAAATACTTTACGACACCAGACGGTAAAGTATATCGCGAAGGCGATTGGATCTCACTTGACGGCTCAACAGGGTATGTATACGAAGGTGAACTTCCGACAAAAGATCCAGAGCTCACAGGTTACTTTGCAACATTTATGCAATGGGCTGATGAGATAAGAAGACTGAAGGTTAGAGCAAATGCTGATACACCAAGAGATGCTGCACAGGCAAGGAAGTTTGGTGCAGAGGGTATTGGTCTTTGCAGAACAGAGCACATGTTCTTTGAAGAAGATAGAATCCCTGCAATGAGAGAGATGATTGTTGCAAGAACAGAAGAGCAGAGAAGAAAAGCTCTTGAGAAACTCCTACCAATGCAAAGAGGAGACTTTGAAGCACTGTTCAGAGAAATGAAAGGTTACCCTGTTACAATAAGACTTTTAGACCCACCACTCCATGAATTCTTGCCAAAAGAAGATGATGCTATAAGAGAACTTGCAAAAGAAATGGGCATTACCTTTGAAGAACTCAAGGCAATTGTTCAGAGCTTGCACGAGCTCAACCCGATGCTTGGCCACAGAGGTTGCCGTTTGGCTGTAACATATCCTGAAATTGCTGAGATGCAGACAAGGGCTATTATCGAGGCAGCAATCAATGTAAAGAATGAAGGTATTGATGTTGTTCCTGAGATAATGGTTCCTCTTGTTGGTGAACTCAAAGAGCTCAAATACATTAAAGATATCATTGTAAAGACAGCTGAAAAGGTTATGGAAGAAAAAGGTGTTAAGATTGAATACAAAGTTGGAACAATGATTGAGGTACCACGTGCTGCACTTACTGCTGATGAGATTGCAAAAGAAGCTGAGTTCTTCTCATTTGGTACAAATGACTTAACACAGATGACATTTGGTTTCTCCAGAGACGACATTGGCAAGTTCTTAAATGACTACTTTGAAAAGAAGATATTCGAAACAGACCCATTTGCAAGACTTGACGAAAAAGGTGTTGGCAAACTCATTAAGATGGCTGCAGAACTTGGAAGATCAACAAGACCAGACATCAAACTTGGTATCTGTGGTGAGCATGGCGGCGACCCATCCAGCATAGAATTCTGCCACAACGTAGGACTTGACTATGTATCATGCTCACCGTTCAGAGTGCCAATTGCAAGGCTTGCTGCAGCACAAGCTCAAGTGAAATCAAAGATGAAAGCATTTATTGACAAATAATATTACTGCAAAGAAGAGCAGAGGAGGGCGAAAAATGCCTTCCTCTGCTTTTTTTGTATGTATACACTTGAATGGAAATAAAAAAATGGTATAATATAATTGGGACTAAAAAGAAAGAGATGTGGATAAAATTGTCCCGCTGGAGAATGAGAGAGTATGGAAAGTTATTTTGAATATATAAAGAAAATTGCTCCTGAGATAGTTGAAATTGTTGAAAAAAGATACGAAATTCTCAAAAATATTAGCTATTATCAACCAATTGGTCGAAGAATCCTTGCAGAAAAACTCAATCTCACTGAAAGAATTGTCAGAAATGAAATAGACATATTGAGAAATTTAGGGCTCATAAATGTAACTGAAAGTGGAACTATTTTAACAAATGAAGGCAAAGATATTCTTGAAAAACTTTCTAACATAGTATATGATATAAAGGGATTAGAAGATATAAGGGCAAAGGTAAAAGAGATTTTAAAAGCAAAGGATGTATATATTGTCCCAGGAGATGCTGATTTAAATCCTTACGTGCTAAAAGAGATTGGGATTTTGGCAAGCAAGGTTATCCTTTCATTGATAGAAGATGTAAAGATAATTGCAGTGACAGGTGGGCAAACAGTAAAAGAGGTTGTTGACAATTTTCCAGCATGCTCTTTTAAAGATATATTGGTTGTTCCAGCAAGAGGCGGGATAGGTCAGGAAGTAGAAAAGCAAGCAAATACACTTGCAGCAAATTTAGCGAAAAAGATAAACGGTAGTTATAAGCTTCTTCATCTGCCTGACACAATGGATGAAGAGGTTTACAATCTTTTGATTAAAAAAGAAGAGATTCAAGAGGTTCTAAACGATATTAACAGTGCAGATATGCTTGTGTTTGGAATAGGAAATGCAATTGAAATGGCAAAGAGAAGGAAATTAAGCCAGGATATGATAGAAAAGCTTAAAGAAGTTGGAGCAATTGGTGAAATATTTGGGTATTATTTTGACAAAGCTGGCAGGATTGTGTATTCAACCACTACAATAGGTATAAAACTTGAGAAAATTAAAAACATTAAATATATGATAGGAGTTGCAGGAGGTTCACACAAAGCAGAAGCGATTTTATCGCTTGGAGAGATAAAAAACAATACCATATTTGTTATTGACGAAGGGATAGCTAAAAAGATTATGAGTTTAGAAAAGTAAAGATAAAGGCAAAAACACTGCAAGAGCAGATAGCTTTTGCAGTGTGAAAATAAAAAAATAACGAAGGGATGGTAGGTAGAGATGGCTGTTAAGATTGGTATTAATGGTTTTGGAAGAATTGGTAGAAATGCTTTCAAAGCAATTTTGGCAAAATATCCAAATGAGTTTGAGGTTGTCGCAGTAAACGACTTGACAGATCCAAAGACATTAGCACATCTTTTGAAGTATGACTCCTGTTATGGTATCTTCAATGGCACAGTGGACTATACAGACACATCAATAATTGTCAATGGCAAAGAGATAAAGGTATTGGCTGAAAAAGATCCAGCAAACCTGCCATGGAAAGATTTAGGTGTTGAGGTTGTAATTGAGTCAACAGGTAGATTTACAAAGAAACAGGATGCTGAAAAGCACATTCAAGCAGGTGCAAAGAAGGTAATCATCACAGCTCCGGCAACAGATGAAGACATCACAATTGTTATGGGTGTAAACGAGGAGATGTATGACCCTGCTAAGCACCATGTAATTTCAAATGCATCCTGTACAACAAACTGTTTAGCACCAGTAACAAAGGTTATTGATAAGCATTTCAAGGTAAAAAGAGGTCTTATGACAACAGTTCACTCATATACAAATGACCAGCAGATTTTGGACCTTCCACACAAGGATTTAAGAAGAGCAAGAGCAGCAGCGCTTTCTATTATTCCAACAACAACTGGTGCAGCAAAGGCAGTAGCGCTTGTTCTTCCACACCTCAAAGGAAAACTCAATGGTTTTGCGCTCAGAGTTCCAACACCAACTGTTTCTGTTACAGACGTTGTATTTGAGGTTGAAAAGCCAACAACAAAAGAAGAAGTAAACAGCGTTTTGAAAGCTGCTGCAGAAGGCGAATTAAAGGGTATTTTGGGATACAGCGAAGAGCCACTTGTTTCTGTTGACTACAAGGGCGACCCAAGGTCTTCAATAGTTGATGCTCTCTCAACAATGGTTATCGAAGATACACTTGTAAAGGTTGTTGCATGGTACGACAACGAGTGGGGTTATTCCAACAGAGTTGCAGACCTTTTGAACTATATTGTAAACAAGGGACTGTAATTTTAAACTAAAAAATAGCTATTAAGACTGGTCCGGGAAAGATTGTATGACAGCAAATATCTTCCGGACCAGTCTTGATTTGAAAAATATATTTTGGGGTGATTGGAACAATGCCTAAGCTCAACAAAAAGACCATAAGAGATATAGATGTTGCTGGTAAGAGAGTTCTTGTGAGGGTTGATTTTAACGTTCCACAAGATGAAAATGGTAATATCACTGACGATAGAAGAATAAGAGAAGCTCTTCCTACAATAAAGTATCTAATTGACCACAACGCAAAGGTAATATTGGTATCCCATTTAGGAAGACCGAAGGGCAAATTTGACCCGAAATACTCAATGGCCCCTGTTGCAAAAAGACTTTCTGAGCTTCTTGGCAAAGAAGTTGTTCTTGCAAAAGACGTTATAGGCGAGGATGCGAAAAAGTGTGTTGAGCAGATGAAAGAAGGAGATGTAGTTCTTCTTGAAAATGTGAGATTCCACAAAGAGGAAGAAGAAAACGACAGAGAATTTGCAAAAGCTTTAGCATCGCTTGCAGACATTTATGTCAATGACGCGTTTGGTACAGCTCACAGAGCACATGCATCAACAGCAGGTGTTGCAGAGTTCTTGCCTGCAGTTGCTGGATTTTTGATGGAAAAAGAAATAGAGATGCTTGGCAATGCTCTTGCAAATCCGCAAAGACCTTTTGTTGCAATCTTGGGTGGCGCAAAGGTTTCTGATAAGATTGGGGTTATTACGAATCTTCTTGAGAAGGTTGATAGTCTCTTAATTGGCGGTGCAATGGCTTATACCTTCTTGAAAGCAAAAGGATATAAAATCGGGAAGTCAAAATGCGAAGATGATAAGCTTGATGTTGCAAGAGAGATAATGAAAAAGGCAGAGGAAAAAGGAGTAAACCTTCTGCTGCCTGTTGGAAGCATAGTAGCAAAAGAGTTTAAAAATGATACAGAGTTTATGTACGTACCATCGGATGCAATGCCAGACGATATGATGGGTATGGATATAGGAAATACCACAATTGAGCTTTTCTCAAAAGAGATAAAGAAGGCAAAGACAATTGTTTGGAACGGACCAATGGGCGTATTTGAATTTCCAAACTTTGCAAAGGGAACAGAAGCTATTGCAAGGGCTGTTGCTGAGGCTGTTGAAGAAAATGGCGCAATTGCAATTATCGGTGGAGGAGATTCAGCTGCTGCTGTTGAAAAACTGGGGTTTGCTGATAAGATGACACATATTTCAACAGGTGGCGGTGCTTCATTAGAGTTCTTGGAAGGCAAAGTTTTACCAGGTATTGCATGTCTTCTTGATAAAAACCCAAGAAAAAAGATAATCGCAGCAAACTGGAAGATGAACAAGACTCCACAAGAAGCAAAAGAGTTTGTTGAGGAGCTGAAAAAATATATTGATGATGTTCAGGCAGAAGTAGTTATCTGTGCTCCATCAATTCTTGTTCCTTATGTTAAAGAAGCAATAGAAGGAACAAATATAAAACTTGGAACACAAAACATGTTCTATGAAGAAAAAGGAGCATATACAGGTGAGATCTCAGGTCCAATGTTAAAGGAAGTTGGAGTTGAGTATGTGGTAATTGGTCACTCTGAAAGAAGGCAGTACTTTGGTGAAACTGATGAGATTGTGAACAAGAAAGTGTTAGCAGCGCTCAAGTTCGGTCTGAAGCCTATTGTATGTGTTGGTGAGACTTTAAAACAAAGAGAGTATGGTATTACTGATGAGCTTGTAAAACTTCAGGTCAAGATTGCACTAAATGGTGTTTCAAAAGAAGATGTTGAAAAGGTTGTCATTGCATATGAGCCTATCTGGGCAATAGGTACAGGTAAGAATGCAACACCTGAAGAGGCAAATAGAGTAATTGGGGTTATCAGAAATGTAATTGCAGAGATGTACGATGAAGATACTGCGCAAAAGGTTAGAATTCAGTATGGCGGTAGTGTAAACTCTGCAAATTCAGCAGACATTTTCAATATGCCAGAGATTGATGGAGGTTTAGTTGGCGGTGCAAGCCTTAATGCTCAGGAATTTGCAAAGATATTACACTACTAATTATGGCAAGTAAAGGGGAATAAGATGATGAAAAAACCTGTTGTTCTTATCATCATGGATGGTTGGGGTTACAACCCAAAGCAAGAGGGGAACGCTGTTGCTTTGGGTAAGACCCCCAACCTTGACTATTACGAAAAGAATTACCCATATACCTTGATTGGTAGCAGTGGCATGGACGTTGGTCTTCCTGAAGGTCAGATGGGAAATTCTGAGGTAGGTCATCTTAATTTGGGTGCTGGAAGAATTGTGTATCAGGAGTTTACAAGGATAACAAAGTCAATTAAAGACGGTGACTTTTTTGAAAAAGAAGAGTTTTTGATGGCAATAGAAAATTGCAAAAAATATAACTCTTCTCTTCATCTGATGGGGCTTTTATCAGATGGTGGTGTGCATAGTCACAACACTCACCTTTATGCTCTTTTGGAGCTTGCAAAGAAGCACAATCTTGAAAAAGTATATGTTCATTGCTTTTTAGATGGGCGAGATGTTCCACCTTCGAGTGCAAAAATCTACATTGAAGAGCTTGAACAGAAGATGAAAGAAATTGGTTGTGGTAAGATTGCAACAGTGATGGGCAGATACTATGCAATGGACAGAGACAAAAGATGGGAAAGAGTAGAAAAGGCTTACAATGCTATGGTATTCGGTGAAGGAGAGTATGCAAATTCTGCATTGGAAGCTGTTGAAAAGTCATATGAGAAAGGTAATACCGATGAGTTTGTAATTCCAACTGTCGTGCTTGAGAATGGCAAGCCCACCGCAACCATAAATGAACATGACAGCATAATATTTTTCAACTTTAGACCTGATAGAGCAAGACAAATCACAAGGGCATTTTGTGATGTTGAGTTTGATGGTTTTGAAAGGAAAAAAGGATATTTTGAAGTGTTCTTTGTATGCATGACTCAGTATGATGTGACAATAAAAAATTGCCATGTTGCATTCAAACCAGAGAACTTAACAAACACTTTGGGAGAATACCTCAGCAAGTTAGGGTTAAAACAACTTCGAATTGCTGAGACAGAAAAGTACGCTCATGTCACCTTCTTCTTCAACGGCGGTGTGGAAGTACCAAATGTCGGAGAAGACAGGGTTTTGGTACCATCACCGAAGGTTGCAACATATGACCTTAAACCTGAGATGAGTGCATATGAGGTAACAGAAGCTTTGCTTGAGAGGATAGAAAGAGATGAATATGATGTAATAATCTGCAACTATGCAAATGGTGACATGGTAGGGCACACAGGCATTTTAGAGGCTGCTATAAAGGCTGTTGAGGCTGTCGACAGCTGCATAGGAAAAGTTGTAGAGAAAGTGTTGCAAAAGGGCGGCGTTGCAATAATAACTGCTGACCATGGCAACTGCGAACAGATGATTGATTATGAGACAGGCGAGCCTCATACAGCTCATACAACAAATAAGGTACCTTTGTATCTTGTTGGGTATGGCAATGTTAAATTGAGAGATGACGGAATTTTAGCAGACATTGCTCCGACAATCTTAGACATCTTAGGGTTAGAAAAGCCTTCAGAGATGAAAGGAAGTTCGCTTATTATAAAATAAAATCATATAGATACTGCCAAAAAATGTTTAGAAGGAGGAATAAACAAATGAAGGTTGACCTTTCTATTACAGCTGTAAAAGCAAGAGAGATTCTTGATTCAAGAGGGAACCCAACTGTTGAGGTAGAAGTTGTTGTAAATGATGAATTTGTAGGAAGAGCTGCTGTACCATCGGGTGCGTCAACAGGTATATTTGAAGCTGTTGAGCTCAGAGATGGTGATAAAAAGAGATATATGGGCAAAGGTGTTCTCAAGGCAGTTGAGAATGTTAATGAAGTTATTGCCCCAGAGATTATTGGAATGAATGCTCTTAACCAGGTTGAGATTGATAAACTTATGATTGAGCTTGATGGAACAGAGAACAAGAGCAAGCTTGGTGCAAACGCAATTTTGGGTGTATCTTTGGCAGTTGCTAAGGCAGCAGCAAATGCACTTGGCCTTCCGTTGTATCAATACATTGGTGGTGTCAACGCAAAATATTTGCCTGTTCCGATGATGAACATCTTAAACGGTGGTAAGCACGCTGACAACTCTGTTGACTTGCAAGAGTTTATGATTATGCCTGTTGGTGCAAAATCTTTTAGCGAAGCATTAAGAATGTGTGCTGAGACATTCCATCACTTAAGAAATGTATTGAAGGCAAGAGGATACAACACAACGGTTGGTGATGAAGGTGGATTTGCACCAAACTTGAAGTCTAACGAAGAACCATTAGAAGTGATTGTTGAAGCAATTGAAAAAGCTGGTTATACTCCTGGTAAGGACATTGCAATTGCGCTTGACCCTGCAACATCAGAACTTTACAATGAAGAGGACGGGAAATATCACTTTGAAAGAGAAGGTAAAGTAAGAACAAAAGAAGAAATGGTAGAATTCTGGGTAAAACTTGTTGAAAAGTACCCAATTGTTTCAATTGAAGACGGTGTTGCAGAAGAGGACTGGGAAGGCTGGAAGATGCTAACTGAAGCACTTGGCAAGAAGATTCAGCTTGTGGGTGATGATTTGTTTGTTACAAATACAAAGAGGCTTGCAAAGGGAATTGAGCTTGGTGTTGCAAACTCAATATTGATTAAGCTCAATCAGATAGGAACACTTACAGAAACTTTAGAAGCTATTGAAATGGCAAATAGAGCAGGCTACACTGCGGTTGTATCCCATAGATCAGGTGAGACTGAAGATACAACAATTGCTGACCTTGTTGTTGCTGTAAATGCTGGTCAGATAAAGACAGGTGCACCGTCAAGAACAGACAGGGTAGCAAAATACAATCAGCTCTTGAGAATCGAAGAAGAGCTTGGCAGCATTGCCATTTATCCTGGAATGAATGCATTCTTTAACTTGAAGAAAAAATAACTCCACAAAAGTCCAAAGATAAGTTTTTGGATTCACAATGGAATAAAGAGAGAGGGAAAGTGTTGAACTTTCCCTCTTTTCATTTTATAATATATTCAAACAGATTTTGTTGTGAATTTTGTTTGAATCTTTTAGAAATTGTGTTGAAACAAGTTTCAAGGAGGTTTGGAAAGATGAAAAGATTTATTGATGAGGATTTCCTCTTGAGTAACCAGACCGCCAAAGTGCTGTACGAAAAATATGCAAAGGATATGCCAATCATTGATTTTCACTGTCATTTAAATCCAAAGGAAATTTATGAAAACAAGAGGTTTAAAAACATAACAGAGCTTTGGCTTGGAGGGGACCATTACAAGTGGAGGCTTATGAGAGCAAATGGCATTGAAGAAAAGTATATAACAGGTAGCGCAGATGACTATGAAAAGTTCTTGGCATGGGCAAAGACCATTCCAATGGCAATAGGAAACCCAATTTATCATTGGACACATTTAGAACTCAAAAGATACTTTGGAATAGATGATATATTAAATGAAAAATCTGCACCTATCATTTGGGAAAAGGCAAACAAAGTTCTCAAAGAGCTTGGTGCAAGAGATATAATTTTGAAGTCCAATGTGGAAGTGATCTGCACAACAGACGACCCTGTTGATACACTTGAGTATCATTTAAAACTGAAAAATGAAAAAGATTTCAATGTAAAAGTTTATCCTACTTTCAGACCTGACAAGGGTGTAAATATAGAAAGAGAAACCTTCATCCCGTGGGTAGAAAAGCTTGGAGAAGTTTATGGTAAGAAGATAGAAAGCTATGATGAGTTTTTAGATGCCTTAAAGTCAAGAGCAGAGTTTTTCCATTCTGTGGGATGTCGTGCTTCTGACCATGCTATTGACGATATGGTTTTTGCCGATGCATCTTTTGATGAAGTAGCCAATATTTTCAAAAAAGCTTTAGCTGGTGAGAAACTTACAGAAATTGAAGTTGCGAAATATAAAACGTATACATTGAGGTTCTTAGGGAAAATTTATTCAAGTTTTGGCTGGGCAATGCAGCTTCATATAAATGCTCTGAGAAATAACAATACAAGAATGTTCAATATTTTGGGGCCTGACACAGGATATGATTCAATAAACGATGGACATATAGCCTCTGCGCTTGTCAAATTCCTTGATTCATTAGAGAAAGAAAATTCTTTGCCAAAGACAATTCTGTATTCTTTAAATCCAAAAGACAACTATGTTCTTGCAACAATTATGGGATCTTTCCAGGATGGTAGCATTCCTGGGAAGATGCAACTTGGTGCAGCTTGGTGGTTCAATGATAGCAAAGATGGCAACCTTCAGCAGATGAAAGACCTTGCAAATCTTGGGCTCTTGAGTCGATTTGTCGGAATGGTAACAGACTCTCGAAGCTTTTTGTCATATGCAAGACATGAGTACTTTAGAAGACTTCTTTGCAACTTGATTGGCGAGTGGGTAGAAAACGGTGAATATCCATATGATTTGGAGACACTTGGTAGAATAGTTCAAAGCGTGTGTTATTATAATGCAAAAGAATATTTTGGGTTTTAAAAGATAGATGAGGAAGACAAAAGGGTGGAAATTGTATATTCCACCCTATTTTTATACTTCCCTATTACATAAGTTGATTAGTGAATAATACATCACCAATTAGATTTCTTAAATAATACTATCTTCTGTTTCCAATATCGTTAAACTTAATGTTGAATCTCACGTAAATATGTGATACACTATTTTACGTGGAGGTGAATAGTATGCGTAAATATCAGAATATTACTTTGTCTCTTCCTAAGGAACTTATTCAAAAGGTAAAACATATTGCTGTTGAAAGAAACACATCCATTTCTGCGCTGCTCACAAGCTTGTTAGAAGAACTTGTAGATAGAGAAGAATCATATCAAAAAGTCTATTTACAACATCTTAAACTTTTAGAAGAAGGATTTGACCTTGGAACAGGTGGAACAATCACGTGGAGGAGAGAAGATTTATATGAAAGAAAGTAACTATCAATTTGTTGACACAAATATTTTGGTGTATGCTTATGATAAATCTGCAGGGGAAAAACACGTAGTAGCAAAACAAATTGTGAAGAAACTTTGGAAAGAAAGAAATGGTGCGCTGAGCACTCAAGTTCTTCAAGAATTTCTTGTTGTTGTTACAAAAAAGGTTAAAAATCCTTTAAGTTTTGATAGCGCTTTCCAAATCATATCAGACTTAAGTTTATGGAAGGTAGTTACAATTGAAGTAAAAGATATTTTAGAAGCTATCAAGCTTTCACAAAGATATAAGATATCTTTTTGGGATGCTTTGATACTTTGTAGCGCTATAAATTTGGGATGTTCGGTGGTATGGAGTGAAGATTTAAATTCTGGTCAGTATTTTGGGAAAATAAAAGTAGTAAATCCTTTTTTGTCTTCACCTCTTGACATATAAACATTTGTTTGATATTCTTTATATAGAACATTTTATCGGAGAGAATGAATATTTTATGAGAACAAAAGTTGTTATAAAAAATAAGTTTCGTTTTGGCATTGCATTGCTTTTTTTAATAATATTTGTTGTAATGGCTTTGATGATTTCAATTGGAGAAGGGAAGGGCATTGATAAAGAAAAAGATATAAATTGGATATTTGTGAAGGTAAAAGAGGGAGATTCGCTGTGGACAATTTCAAAGGATTTTGTTGATGAGAGCGTAGATATTCGCGATTACATCTCTTTTATACGAAAAGTAAATAAATTGGAAAAAGCAATGGTGTATCCTGGGCAAGTATTAAAATTTGTGGATGTGAAGACATACAAACTTTTGTGTGAAAGGTAAAACAAGACCCCCTGTCAGGAGCTTTGTTGAGTATCTTGGTTTTCTCCTGATAGGGGGTTTTTTTCAAATGCTTTTTTAATGTCATCGTCGTTTACATGAGTATAAATCTCTGTTGTGGAGATACTTTGATGACCCAAAATAGTCTGAAGAGACCTTATATCAACTTTGCCATGCCTGTACATCAATGTGGCTGCTGTATGGCGAAGCTTATGTGCAGAAATCTTTTTCTGATTTATACCTGCCATTTTCACATACTTTTCGACAATGTATTGAACAGTTCTTCTGCTAATCCTTTTCTTTCTTTCACTCAAAAAAAGAGCATCTTTGTCTTTTACACCTTCTGTAGGGCGGACTTTCAAATAGTTCTCAATAGCATCTTTACAGGCTTTGTTTAAATATATTATTCTTTCTTTATTGCCTTTACCAACAATCCTCAGCATATCATCTTTTATATCCGAAAGGTTTATATTCACAAGCTCTGAAAGACGCAATCCGCAGTTTAGAAAAAGAGTAATTATTGCAAAGTCTCTTTCTTTATTTTCGCCATCAATTGAAGAGAGCAATTTCTTGCTTTCATCAAGGGTAAGATAACGAGGGTTTCTTTTGCCAAGTTTTGGCGATTCTAAATCTTTTGCGGGATTGTCAGGAATGAGTTTGGCTTTGCTGTAAAGGTATTTAAAAAAACTTCTGATTGATGCAACTTTTCGGGCTCTTGCATATGGACCGTTGTTAAAACGCGTAGCAAGAAAAGAAAAATATTCATATAGATTGCTAAGAGTTAAGGTTTTAAGCTTTTCAATTTCAAAATTGCTCACATCAATGTTTTCAAGATCTTCAATCTTTTCGATTTGGCTGAGCATATTCAAATCTTTTGCTTTTAGATATCTTAAAAAGGTTCTCAAGTCATAATAATATTCTTTGATTGTATTTGGAGACTTATTTTTGATTGTAATCATATAATTCAAAAAATCTGCAACATAAGACGGAATATCAGAAAAGTTCATATTCTCATTCCCTTCATTGCACAAAATTTTTATTTTGTGCAATTATATTTTCTTAAAATCTATTATACTTCTCTTCTTTTTATCATGTCAACCTTTTTTCTGTCTCACAACCCTATGCGGCTTCTTAAAATTCATAGGGTTTGCAAATTATTTCTTTAATCTTTGTCTCAAATATAGAAGCTGCATGTGAAGGTCTTATAATTACAGCAGTATCAGCACCTTCAGATGTTCCACCAATTGCAATGACATCCTCACCATATGGTATCAGTCCTGCATCTAAGGCCATAACAGAAATCTCCACTGCAACCTTTACGCCTTGCCCGAGCATTCTAAGTGTATGTGCCATGATTTCAACTGGATATACTCCGCCAAACTTTCTTGATATTCCTCTTTCCGCACCTGACAAAACATGTGTGCCTGTATAGACCTTAAACCCCATTGCTTTGAGCTCTTCAATAGTTTCCTGGCTTATTTCCATCTTTCCAGGTTCAGAAAAACCATTTACATGAGTTACAACCACAACATTTTTCCCACAATCTTTTAGAAGTTTAGCTGTACTTCCGCTGCATGAAGCTACCACAATATGGTTAATATTTCTTTCGTTAGCAGTTTTTATCGCAAGCTCAACTGTCTTCAAAGTATTATGAGGACCTGCCGACTTAAAGTACATATTGCTCACTCCCTGCCCTATGGTTTTCCTTCAGTATATTAATTTTACAACGTGGAAATGATGATGTCCACAGCGGCAGAAAAACAATTTGAATACTTGTATTCAATCTAAAGATATTTTATACTATAAACTATAAAGACAAACTACATACAAAAATTTTCAAAAGGAGAGTGAACTTTAGTGAAAAGAGTTGTTTCAGTTATCCTCTTGTTAGTATTTGCGCTTTCAATATTTACTGTATCATTTGCTTCTTCTAAAAATGTTATAAAGATAGGTGTGGACTTAGAACTTTCACAGGCAGTTGCTCAGTATGGGCAAAAAGAACTCGAAGGTATTAAACTTGCAATTGATGAAATCAACCAAAAAGGTGGAGTTGCCGGCAAGAAGATTGAACTTGTAGTTATTGATAACAAATCGGATAAGACTGAAGCTCAAAATGTTGCGACAAAACTTGCTGTGAGAGAAAATGTTTTAGCTATTTTAGGCCCTGCAACTTCAGGTGCCACAAAGTCAGCTGCAGTTGCTGCAACAAAGTACAAGGTTCCAATCATCTCACCTTCCGCAACAGACGATACTGTTACAGTTGACGAAAGAACTGGCAAAACAAAGACGTATGTTTTCAGAACATGTTTTAACGACTCATTCCAGGGAAATGTAATGGCAAACTTTGCATTGAAAACTCTGAAAGCTAAAAAGGCAGCTATAATTTATGATGCAACATCGGATTATAGTAAAGGTCTTTTGAAAAATTTCAAGAATACATTTGAAAAAGGCGGCGGAAAAGTTATTGCTCAAGAGGCGTTTGGAAAGGGTGAACAAGATTTTAGCAGTATACTTACAAAGATAAGAGATAAAAAACCAGATGTGTTATTTGCCCCTGTTTATTATGATGAAGCAGGGCTTATCATAAAACAAGCTCGTGAACTTGGAATGAATATTCCTATACTTGGTGCAGATGGTTTTGATGATCCGAAAGTTGTTGAAAAGGCTGGCAAAAAGAATGCTAACAATGTATTTTTCTCTGCTCATTACTCTTCCCAAGATACAGATGCGAAGGTTCAACAGTTTATAAAGAAGTTTAAGGCAAAATACAATCAAGAACCAAATGCATTTGCTGCTCTTGGTTATGACCTTGGATACTTTATTGCAGATGCTCTCAAAAGAGCTAATTTGAAGTTTGACAGTATAGCAAAAGATAGGGAAAGATTGAGAACAGCGATTGAAAATACAAAGAACTTTGTTGGCGTTACAGGAGTTGTGAACATAAACAAATATCACAATGCTGAAAAATCTGCTGTTATTATTGAGCTCAAAAACGGTGTTCAGAAATTCAAACAAAAACTCAATCCATAACTAAAGATTGCAAAAAAAATTTGGAAGGGGCAGTTGTGGTTTGCAGGCCCCTTCCGTTATGTTATTATTCCTTTTCTTACTTATAAATTATTTTAAAGTTTTCGAAAGAGGTGAAAAGCAAATTGACCACTTTTATCCAGCAGTTAATAAATGGTATAACATTGGGAAGTGTCTACGCTCTTATAAGTCTTGGTTATACAATGGTGTATGGAATAATAAAACTTATAAACTTTGCTCATGGTGATATTTTTATGGTTGGCGCATATATTGCGTATCTGAGTGTTACATATTTGAAACTGGGTTTAATACCTTCTTTGATTGTTTCTATGACGTTTTGCAGCGTTTTAGGGATGCTTATTGAGAAGTTTGCCTACAAGCCTTTGAGAAACTCACCACGAATCTCAGCATTAATAACAGCAATTGGCGTTTCATTACTTTTGGAAAACCTGATGCAAATCATAATGGGAGCTGATTCAAGAGTTTTCCCAAGACTTGTTGATGAAAAAAATTATCATTTGCTCCAAGGTAGAATAGTGGTAAACAACAAACAGATATACCTTCTAATTATTACAATACTTTTGATGATAATCCTAAACTTTGTTGTCAAAAAGACAAAAATAGGAAAAGCCATGAGAGCGGTATCTCAAGATATGGATGCAGCAAGATTGATGGGTATAAACGTTGACACTACAATTTCATATACATTTGCTATAGGTTCTGCTCTTGCTGCAGCAGCTGGTGTTTTAGTTGGACTTTACTATAACACTATAAACCCTCTTATGGGTGTTTTACCTGGACTCAAAGCTTTTATAGCCGCTGTGTTTGGTGGAATTGGTATCATTCCTGGTGCGATGCTTGGTGGATTTTCCCTCGGTATCATTGAAACACTTGTAAGTGGATACGGCAGTTCTATGTACAAGGATGCGGTTGCATTCGCTCTTTTGATATTGATTTTGATTATAAAACCCTCTGGCCTGCTCGGAAAAAATATAAAAGAGAAGGTGTAGGGAAAGATGAAAAAGAGACTTTTGGTATATTCTGTATTTGTTATTGTTCTTTATTTAATAATAACGCTTTTAATGAAGATGGGTATTATAGATGATTATATCAAACTAAACCTCTTTTTGATAATGTTGAATATCATCTTAGCCGTAAGTTTGAATTTAATAAATGGCATCACTGGCCAGTTTTCTCTTGGACATGCAGGATTTATGGCAATTGGAGCGTATACCACTGCAGTTTTGACAACCCTTGAAAAACCAGTACCCTTTTATCTCACCGTTTTAATTGGTGGACTGTTTGCAATGATATGTGGTCTTATTATTGGTCTTCCTGTGCTGCGGCTAAGAGGTGACTATCTTGCAATTGCTACACTTGGTTTTGGAGAGATTATAAGAGTAATCATACAGAATATAGATTACTTAGGTGGCGCAAGTGGAATAAGTGACATACCACAAGGAATTGACTGGACTGGATATTTTGTCATTACAGTCTTAAGTGTAGTGGTTATATTAAATATTATCAATTCATCGTTTGGCAGAGCGATGATCGCCATCAGAGAAGATGAGATAGCTGCAGAAGCTATGGGAATCAATACAACTTTATATAAAGTTCTGGCATTTATGATAGGTGCTTTTTTTGCAGGAGTTGCAGGCTCAGTTTATTCCGGTTCATTTGGATTTATACAGCCAGATATGTTCAACTTCTTTAAATCAATTGACATATTAGTGATAGTTGTTTTGGGCGGGCTTGGAAGCATATCGGGTTCAATAATTTCTGCCATTGTGCTGACTATTATCTCTGCTTTGTTACAAGATTATCCTGCAGTGAGAATGGTTCTGTATGCTTTAATTTTAATAATAATTATGCTATTCAGGCCTCAAGGGCTTATGGGAACAAAAGAAATAAGACTTTCAAAGCTTATACCAATTGGTGGTGAGAAAAATGCTTAGGATAAAAAATGTGACGGTCAATTTTGGAGGAATTGTGGCGCTGAACAATGTCAATATTGATATTGAAAAAGGTGCAATAATCGGACTAATCGGGCCAAACGGTGCTGGTAAAACCACAGTGTTTAATGTGATTTCAGGTATATATAATCCTAATACTGGCAGGATAGAATTTTCAAACTACGATATAACTTATAAAAAGACATACCAAGTTTCTGCGCTGGGGATTTCAAGGACTTTTCAGAACATAAGATTGTTTAAGGAACTCAGTGTAATTGACAATGTGAAGATTTCTTTTCATAAGAATATTAGTTATAACCTTTTTGACGCAATTTTCAGAACATCAAAGTTTTTGAAAGAAGAAGAACAAAATCATAAAAAAGCTGAAGAACTTCTAAAAATCTTTGGACTTTATGAAAAAAGATTTGAACTTGCTAAAAATCTGCCCTATGGTGAACAAAGAAAGCTTGAAATTGTTCGTGCACTTGCAACGTCACCAAAACTCCTTTTATTAGACGAACCAGCAGCTGGAATGAATCCTCAAGAAACACAGGAGCTAAAGAACCTTATTAAATTTATAAAGGATAAATTTGATTTGACTATACTCTTAATTGAACATGACATGTCGGTTGTAATGGACATATGTGAGAAAATCTATGTCCTTGACTATGGAGAAGTTATAGCTGTCGGAACTCCTGTTGAGGTCAAGAACAACCCTCGTGTGATAGAAGCCTACCTTGGAGAGGGGGATTTAGAGTTTGCTTAAAGTAAATGAAATTGATGTATTTTACGGTGCTATTCAAGCATTATTTTCTGTTTCACTTGAGGTTAAAAAAGGAGAGATTGTAACATTAATCGGAGCAAATGGTGCAGGAAAATCAACGCTGCTAAAGACTATATCTGGTTTGATAAGACCACGTTCAGGCACTATTTTGTTTGAGGATATTGATATTACCAAAAAATCTTCAATGGAGATTGTTAAACTTGGCATTTCTCACGTGCCAGAAGGAAGACGCGTGTTTCCTGAAATGACGGTATTAGAAAATTTGGAGCTTGGAGCTTTTTTGAGGAAAGATAAACAGGCAATAAAAAAAGACTTAGAACTTGTGTTTGAAAGATTTCCAAGACTATATGAAAGAAAAAATCAACTTGCAGGGACACTTTCTGGCGGAGAACAGCAAATGCTGGCAATCGGAAGGTCTCTAATGTCAAGACCCAAATTACTTCTGCTTGATGAGCCTTCTATGGGACTTGCACCTATACTTGTAACAGAGATTTTTAAGATAATAAAAGAAATTAATTCTCAGGGGACAACTATTCTTCTGATTGAACAGAATGCTAACATGGCACTTTCAATAGCTGACAGAGCATATGTAATTGAAACTGGCAGGATTGTTCTCACAGGCAATGCAAAGGATGTTGCTTCAAATCCAGAGGTCAAAAAGGCATATTTGGGAGGATAATAAAATAGGGCTTTTTAGCCATAGGATTCTCGGCTTAAAAAGCCCTATTTTTATTTACTTTATTTTTCTACTTCTTTTTCTACTTCCAGGTTTCACAAGAGGTATACCTTCCTTGCACAGAGGACACTCCTCATGTTCATATGTTTCAATCTCAAGCGTAAGAAGGGTTTTCAAAGGATAGCCAAGTTTTACCTTTCCGCCACTTCTATCTACAATGCCAGCAACTGATACAATTTCCCCTCTGTATTCTTCTACAATCTCAATTATCTCTCTTACAGACCCGCCTGTTGTTATGACGTCTTCAACTACCAAAACTTTTTCTCCCTCTTCAATCTTAAATCCTCTTCTAAGTTTCATTATCCCATCTTCTCTTTCTGCAAAGATGGAACGGCAATTTAACTGTCTTGCAAGTTCGTACGAAAGCGTTACTGCTCCTAATGCAGGTCCTATAACAACGTCAATTTGCTTATCTTTAAAGTATTGTGCAAGGTCCCTGCAGATCATTTCTGCCAAGTTTGGGTACTGCAACACTTTTGCACATTGAAGGTACTTTGCACTGTGTTTTCCAGAGGACAAAAGAAAATGTCCTTCCAAAAGTGCATCTGTGTCTTTGAACATTTGAATGTAAGCCTCTTTATTCATAACTTTCTCTCCTTTCAATGATAGTTAAATCTTGTTTTTCAATTCCTCTTTCTTTTAAAAACTGTTGCCACCAGTCTTGATATGCTATTGTGGAAAGCTCCTTTCCAAGGTGAGACCAGTCGCCCTCAACCACAAGGTGGTATTTTCCTTCTTTATACTCGATTATATTTAAAGCAGTATTGTCCTGCCACAAAATCTCGTTGAGTCTTTCAAATTCATATCCTTTTATATACGTAAGAAGAGCCCTAATTAATGTTCCGTGGGTTACGATGCATATTCTTTTTCCCATATTTGACTTTATTATGTCCTCAAAAGCAGATTTTGCTCTAAAGAAAAGTTCATACATACTTTCACCATTTGGCATACAGTGCTTGTGAGGCATTTTCTCCCACATTTCATACTCTGTTGGATAAAGCAATGGAAGTTCATCCCAGCACCTGTCTTCCCACTCTCCGCCGTTTATCTCTATCAAATCTTCTCTTACTATAATCTTTATATCTCTTCCCTCTGCTATTTTGCTTGCAGTATAAAGGGCTCTTTTCAGAGGACTTGAATAAATCACATCAAAATGGACATTTTTTAATCTTTCTGCAAGTTTTTGAGCTTGTAATTTACCCTTTTCTGTTACATTAGAATCTGTAATACCATGAAACCTTCTTATAAAATTTCCTTCTGCCTCTGCGTGGCGAATAAGATATACAACTGTCTTCGACATTTTTATTTTCACCTCAGATATTTATGTTACCTACAAGCTCTTTTATGGAATTAAAACCCTTTCTTTCAAGATAAGCCTCAATTCCCTCTTTTATTTCGCAAACAGCTTTTGGATTAATAAAATTTACAGTACCTATCTGAATAGCAGTTGCACCAGCAATAAAAAACTCAATGGCATCTTTGTAATTCATAATTCCTCCCATGCCAACAATAGGTATTCTAACTTTCTTGAAACACTCATAAACCATTCTAACTGCAATTGGCTTTATAGCAGGGCCTGAAAGTCCACCTGTTACCATCTTTATCAAGGGTTTTCTTGTTTCAATATCAATTGCCATAGCAGACACAGTGTTTATAAGTGAAATTGCATCTGCTCCTGCTTTTTCTGCAGCTATTGCCAGCTGAGTTATATCTGTGACATTTGGTGTAAGTTTAACAATGATCGGACAGCTTGCCACATCTTTCACAGACTTTGTTATCTCATAGACCTTTTCTGGATCTTTACCAAAAACCATTCCACCTTCTTTCACGTTCGGACAAGATAAATTTACTTCAATCATATCCACAAGCGAACCCAAGATTTTTGTAAGCTCAACAAACTCTTCTTTGGTAAAACCGTTTATATTGGCAATGATTTTGGTATTAAAGCCTTTTAAAAAAGGGAGTTCTTCATTTACAAATGCTTCGACCCCAGGATTTTCAAGCCCTACAGAATTTATTATCCCTCCATACACTTCACAAAGTCGTGGCTGGGGATTGCCATTCCTCTTTTTTAAAGTGATGCCCTTTGTACATATAGCGCCAAATTCACTTATGTCAATTAACTTTGAATATTCACGACCAAAACCAAATGTGCCTGATGCTGCAATAACAGGGTTTTTGAGTCTTACCCCTGCTATCTCAACTTCTAAATTCATTCAATCTCAACCTCCATTATATCAAAAACAGGACCATCTGAACACACATGATACATTTTGTCATCTTTTCCTTTTATACTGCAGCAAAGACATGCGCCTATCCCGCACGCCATTTTTTCTTCTAAAGAGGCATAACATTTTACAGGGAGATTAAGATTTTTAATTGCCTTTAACATAGGCTTTGGCCCACAGCAAAAAACAATTTTATATTTCTCTTTTGAAAAATTTGCTTTAAAAAGCTCAACAACACTCCCTTTGTAACCGCTACTGCCATCATCTGTTGCTATTAAGGTATTGTTGCAAATGCTATTGAATCTTTCTACCAAAAACATTGATTTTATGCTTCTGAATCCAAGAAATACATCAACTTTATTGCCTCTATTTTTGAGCTCTTTACAAAGACCAACAAGTGGGAAAATTCCAACCCCCCCTCCAATTACAGCAACCTTACCGTCGAATGTGTCTGTCAAAAATGAGTTTCCAAGTGGACCCAAGACATCAATAGCCTCTCCTTTTGATTTTTGAGAAAGAAGTTTTGTGGCTTTACCTACCACTTTGTAACCGATATAGACTCTTTTTCCCTCAACAAAAGAGATGCTGAAAGGTCTTCTCAAAAGAGGATAAATGCTCTCTTTATCAATTAGAATATTCACAAAATTGCCCGGTTTAAAATTTTCTGCCAAATATTCAGATTCAAATGACAGAAGAAATATATCATTTGCAATCTTTACATTTTCTTCAATTCTAACGTCTAATAGCTTCATTATCAATCTCTCCTATGTTAAATATGTCAAGCTCTCTTTTTTGTTTTAGAAACTCAATAATTTCAACTACAGCTTTTGCAGTGTCAACTGAAGTGAAAATTGGCACTTTGTTTTCCACAGCAAACCTTCTTATCAAAAAACCATCTCTTTGCGGCTGCCTTCCTTTTGTAGGAGTATTGATAACAATGTTTATTTCTCCCTTTCTAATCAAATCTATTATATTTGGACTTCCTTCAGACACTTTTTTAACATAATTTGCAGCAACCTGATAAAAATTCAGATGTTTTGCTGTCTTTGATGTTGCATATATCTTGAATCCAAGCTTTTCAAACTTCTCAGCAATTGGGATGATTTCATTTTTATCAGGGTCGGCAACAGTAAAAAGCACTCCACCTTCTAATGGAAGCTTTGTTCCGCTTGCAACAAGCCCTTTGTAAAGTGCAACATAATAGTCTTTCGAAATTCCCATAACCTCGCCTGTTGACTTCATCTCAGGACCAAGTGATACTTCAACATCAGGCAGTTTTTCAAATGAGAAAACAGGAACTTTAAAGGCATAGAAATCTTTTTTCGGCAAAAGCCCAATTGTAGTTACCAAATCTTTCAGCCTATATCCCAAACTTACCATTGTTGCAAGCTCAACCATAGGGACACCAGTTACCTTGCTCAAAAACGGTACTGTTCTGCTTCCCCTTGGATTTACTTCGATGACGTAAAGTTCTTCATTTTGAACAATAAACTGCACGTTCATAAGCCCTTTGCATTCAAGCTCTCTTGCTATTTTGAGGGTGTATTCGACAATCTTCTCTTCAATATACTTTGAAATATTCCTTGCAGGATACAGGGAAATACTGTCTCCCGAATGAACACCCGCTCTTTCAATATGTTCCATTATCCCAGGGATCAAGATGTCCTCACCATCAGATATAGCATCAACCTCTATTTCTTTTCCGACGATGTATTTGTCAATGAGGATAGGATGGTTATTTAAATTTTTTGCATAGCTGAGCATCTCCACAATATCGTCATCGTCAAAGGCAATCTTCATACCCTGTCCGCCAAGAACATATGAAGGCCGCACAAGCACAGGATATCCCAATGAGTTTGCTATTCTTAGTGCTTCTTGCAGTGTATAACATGTAAAGCCTGGAGGTCTTTTGATGTTGAGCTTGTTCAAGATTTTGTCAAATCTTTCCCTGTCCTCTGCGATATCTATTCCCTCTGCGCTTGTACCAAAGATCTTGATACCCTCTTTTGCAAGCTGCTGAGAAAGTTTTATAGCTGTCTGACCACCAAATTGGACTATCACACCCTCTGCCTTTACTGTTTCAATAACATTTAGCACATCTTCTTTTGTGAGAGGTTCAAAAAAGAGCATATCTGAGGTATCAAAATCAGTACTTACAGTTTCGGGGTTGTTGTTTATGATGACAGATTTTATGCCAAGCTTTGAAAGTGTATAAACACTGTGTACAGAGGTATAGTCAAACTCAATTCCCTGACCGATTCTAATCGGACCTGAACCCAAAACAACAATTTTTCTCTGTGTATCTGATGTTTGTGAAACTGCCACATCATTTTCTCTTTCATATGTTGAGTAATAATATGGAGTTTTTGCCTCAAATTCTGCTGCACATGTGTCAACCATTTTGTATACCGGTGTTATGTTCAGGCTCTTTCTCAAACTCCTCACATCATTTTCAGATATCCCTTTGAGACTTGCAATTGTCTTGTCACTGAACCCCATCTTCTTTGCTTCAAGCAAAATATTGCTGTTTAAATCCTCTTTTCTAATTCTTTCTTCCATCTCGATTATATTTTTAATCTTGTGGAGAAAAAATCTGTCTACTTTGCTGATTTGGTATAAATACTCTACTTCATATCCTCTTCTTATAGCCTCAGCAAGTGCAAATATTCTTCTGTCATCAGCCTCGATTATAAGTTTTGAAAGAGATTCGTTATCTAAACTTTTTAGCTCTGGAAGGTCTAAGTAATCCAGTCCTATGTCAAGAGACCTTATACCTTTTAAAAGGCTTTCTTCAAAGGTTCTTCCAATTGACATGACCTCTCCAGTTGCCTTCATCTGTGTACCAAGTTTTCTGTTTGCATAAGTGAACTTGTCAAACGGCCAGCGTGGAATTTTAAGAACAACATAGTCAAGAGCAGGTTCAAAGCTTGCATATGTCATCTTTGTAATGGCATTTTCTATTTCATCAAGTGTATAGCCAAGCGCAATCTTTGCAGCAATTCTGGCAATTGGATACCCTGTCGCTTTTGAAGCTAAAGCAGATGAGCGGCTGACCCTTGGATTTACTTCAATTACTGCATATTCAAAGCTATCAGGATTTAGAGCAAACTGAACATTGCACCCTCCTTCAATCTTCAGAGCATCTATGATTTTGAGAGCAGATGATCTTAGCATTTGATATTCTTTATCAGAAAGTGTCTGCGATGGTGCAACAACAATGCTATCGCCTGTATGAATTCCGACCGGGTCAATATTTTCCATATTACACACAGTAATCAGGCATCCGTTTGAGTCTCGCATAACCTCATACTCTATCTCTTTCCACCCTTTTATACTTTTCTCTACAAGTATTTGGTGCACAGGACTGTACGAAAGACCTCTTCTTGCAATCTCAACAAACTCCTCTTCATTGTTTGCAATACCACCGCCAGTCCCACCAAGGGTATATGCCGGTCTTATTATAACAGGAAAGCCTATTTTCTTTGCAAACGCAAGACCATCTTCTACACAGTTTACAACCTCACTCGGAACAACAGGTTCGCCAATTTTTATCATCAGCTGTTTAAAAAGTTGTCTATCTTCTGCAAACTCAATGGCTTCAATATTTGTTCCAATTACCTTGACATTGTATTTGTCAAGGATCCCATTTTTGTAAAGTTCGACAGCAATGTTAAGACCTGTTTGCCCTCCAAGTGTTGGTAATATAGAGTCAACTTTTTCTTTTTGAATTATCTTTTCTATTATCTCACAGGTTATAGGCTCGATATAGATACTGTCTGCCATTGTTTTGTCTGTCATTATTGTTGCTGGGTTTGAGTTTATAAGAATAACCTCAATACCCTCTTCTTTTAACGCCTTACAAGCCTGGCTTCCTGAATAGTCAAACTCAGCTGCCTGGCCAATTATAATCGGTCCTGAACCAATGACCAAAACCTTTTTGATATCTTTTCTAAGTGGCACTTTAAAGTTTCACCCCTTCTGAGATTTTATTTCTTTAAGAGATTGCTGCGTTGATACTTTCTTTGATACTTTTTGAAGCTAAGTAGCTACTCTTTTCAAAATCAGAATGAACATAGTTTTTGTATGCATAGATTATATCACGCGACGAATTTACTATTATGCCCATGTTGTTGCCATCCACAAAATATTTCAAATCCTCTACTTTTCCTCCCTGCACACCGATTCCTGGTACAAGAAAGAAAGAGTTTGGCAAGATTTCCCTTATTCTTTTAGCAGCTTCTTTTTGGGTTGCCCCTACAACTGCACCAATATCACTGTAACCTTCTTTCCCTATACAGCTTTTTCCCCATTCATAAACTTTTTCAGCTACCAATTCGAAGAGGTATTTATCTTCTATCATCAGGTCTTGAAAATCGGCAGAGGAAGGGTTGGAAGTCTTAACAAGCACAAACAGACCTTTTTTGAATCTCTCACAGTCTTCCACAAAGGGTTTTATACCATCTTGGCCAAGATAAGGGTTTGTGGTGATTGCATCAAACTCAAAAAACCTTATTTTTTTACCAAAAACAGGTGTCTCGCCAAGGTAAGCGTTTGAGTATCCTTTTGCAGAGCTTGAAATGTCGTTTCTTTTACCATCAAAGATTACCACAAGCTTTTTGTTTTTTGCATATTCACAGAGTTTATGCAAAACCTCAAATCCATGGTAAGAGTACTGTTCAAAGAATGCTGCCTGAAACTTTACCCCAACCACATTTTCTTCCACTGCATCGATAATTCTTCGATTGTATTCAAACAAGATGGTTTTCAAATTGTCAATCTCGCTTTTTTCTTTGTCATAAAATCTTTTGATAAAATAATCTGGTATGTTTTCAATGCTCGTATCAATTCCTGCTATAAGAACACTATTTTTCTTTTTTATAGACTCAATTAGCCTATCAGAAAAGTTCAGCAATTCAAAACACCGTCCTTTTTTAATATCTTCCCATTGTATATTACTGTCTCAACATAAGAAGTCAAAAATTTTCCCAAAAACACACTATTTTTTGACTTTGACACAATGTTTTCTTCTTTTACTTCCCACTTTTTCTTTAAATCCACAATCACAAGGTTGGCTTTTTGTCCTTCTCTTATAACATTTGGGGGAAGTCCAATTACTTTTCTGGGATTTTGGTTCAAAAGCTCAACCACTTTCCCCAATTCAACCCCATTCTTCTCAACAAGATATGTGAACAGCACAGAAAATGCAGTCTCAAACCCAATTGTTCCGCTTGCAGCAAGATTAAACTCGACATTCTTTTCATCTTTATGATGCGGGGCATGGTCTGTTGATATACAGTCGATTACACCTTCTTTTAATCCTTCAATTAGAGCTTCAACATCCTCTTGTGTTCTCAGAGGAGGGTTTACTTTTGCGTTTGTGTTAAATCCAAGCACTTCTTCTTCTGTAAGACTTATATAATGCGGGCATGTGTCAGCCGTGACATTTACACCCCATTCTTTTGCCATTTTTATAAGCCTGACAGATTCTTTGGTGGACACATGGGTTATATGAAGATGTGCTTTTGTTTCCTTTGCAAGAAGAATATCTCTTGCAACAATAATTGATTCTGCCTCGCGTGGAATTCCTCTATGTCCTGTGATTGTTGACACATATCCTAAATTTATCTGTCCTCCTTCAGATAAGTTCGTATCTTCACAGTGTGAAACGACAGGTATTGAAAAATCTTTTGAGTACAAAAGGGCATTTCTCATAAGATTAGCATTCATAACACACTTTCCATCGTCTGATATGGCAATAGCACCTTCTTCTTTCATAAATCCTATCTCTGCAAGCTCTTCTCCTGAAAGTCCTTTTGTTATAGCCCCAACAGGAAAAACCTCGATTGGTGAGACCTCTTTTGCACGGTATTTTATATACGCAACCATTGCTCTGTTGTCTATAGGAGGGTTTGTATTTGGCATACAGCAGATGGTTGTAAATCCTCCTGCT
>OFGS01000031.1_pt1 | contig 43341 bp, 41 predicted proteins | sample 1521851 | NCBI WGS metagenome assembly OFGS01 (sample SAMEA3142070, study PRJEB24117) | hot springs metagenome
TCAGGTAATAACTGGTAAATTATAATTTACAAAAAACCATATGGAATTTTATTTGACCGATTAAAATATACTGAAAAGCTTATATTCTAACCAGAGGGGGAATTTACACAAAAATTTGGACTTGACCCTTTTCATAACAAAAACAAAGTAGTAAAATATTAAAAACAGCATTTTTGCGAAGGAGGAAATACCATTTAATGAAGATTAGCTTTTCAACAGTAGGATGTCCCAACTTTACCTGGGATGAGATCTTAGCTGCTGCCAAAGATTTTGGATATGACGGTATTGAACTGAGAGGACTTGGAGATGAACTTGAAGTATATAGAGCAGAACCTTTTTCTCCTGAGAACTTGCCATCGACAAAAAAGAGATTAAAAGAACTGAATTTAGAGATTTCGTGTTTGGCAACCTCATGTTATATATTTGATAAATCTTACCAGGAAAATACATTAGAGTCTGCAAAAGCGCACATTGAACTTGCAAAGGATCTTTCTTGCAAATACATAAGAGTTTTGGGAGACAGATGGATAACACCTGGGGAGGATGTCGATAGAGAATTTGTAAAAGACATGCTTTGCAATTTGTGCGACATGGCAAAGGAGTATGGTGTTGACATTTTAATTGAGACAAATGGCGTTTGGGCAGAGTCAAAAAGACTTGCTGATTTGCTTGAAAAGGTACCATATCAAAATGTTGGTGTTGTGTGGGACATTCACCATCCTTATAGGTTTTTTAATGAAGATGTTGAGAAAACCGTTAACAACTTGAAAGATTTTATAAAGCATGTTCACGTGAAAGACTCAAAAATTGAAAATGGCAAGCTTGTGTTTAAGATGATAGGCGAGGGTGATGTGCCTATTGAAAAGGCGATAAATCTTCTTTTGCGACAAGGCTACAGCGGTTATCTTTCTTTTGAATGGGTAAAAAGATGGTTTTCTGACCTTGAGGAGCCGGGAATTGTGTTTTTGGAGTTTATCAATAGAATCAAAAAGATGATAAAATAAAAAAGAAGAGGGGACTGGTAAATTACAACTTTGACCATCCCCTTTTGCTTATTTATTTGCCATTGTTCAAAAGGTGAAGTTTAAACTTGTCATGTATAGCTCTTACTGCCTTTTCAGCGTCCTTTTCGTCAATCAAGACTGATATCTTTATCTCAGATGTCGAAATCATTTCGATGTTGATACCTGCATCATAGAGTGCTTCAAACATCATTGCAGCAACGCCTGGATTGTTGACCATTCCAGCACCTACAATAGATACCTTTGCAACGTTGTCAGCATATGTTATGTCCTTTGCACCAATTACATGCAGATTCTTTGTCAAAACATCAAGTGTCTGCTTTAAGTTGCTCTTTGATACTGTAAAGGATATATCCTTTGTCTTTTCTCTTCCAATTGATTGCAAAATTATATCAACATTTATATTCTCTTTTGCCAAAAGTGAAAATATCTGAAATGCCTTGCCCGGAACATTTTCAACTCCAATCACCGCAACCCTTGCAATGTCCTTATCACACGCAACACCGGATACTAAAAGCTTTTCCACCGAATTTACCTCCTTCACAATTGTTCCTTCATTGTCGTTGAAAGAAGACCTGACAACAAGAGGAATATTGTATTTTTTTGCAAGTTCAACAGACCTGTTATGAAGTACCTTTGCACCAAGTGTGGCAAGCTCTAACATCTCATCATAAGAAATCTCTTTAAGCTTTGACGCATTTGGAACAATTCTTGGGTCTGCTGTATAAACCCCATCAACATCTGTATATATTTCACATTTGTCAGCTTTCAAAGCTGCAGCCAGAGCTACGGCTGTTGTATCAGAACCTCCACGCCCCAGCGTGGTTATATCGTCATACTTATTTATTCCCTGAAAACCTGCAACAACAACTATGTTCCTCTTATCAAGCTCTCTTTGGAGCCTTTCTGTGTCAATTTCAATGATTCTTGCATTTGAATAGTGGCTGTCTGTCTTTATTCCTGCCTGCCACCCGGTCAGCGAAATGACAGGATACCCAAGCTTTTCAATTGCCATTGCCATGAGTGCAATTGAAATCTGCTCACCTGTGGAAAGAAGCATATCCATCTCTCTTTTTGAAGGGTTTTCGTTTATCTCTTTTGCCTTTTCAATAAGCTCATCTGTTGTATCGCCTTGAGCTGAGACAACAACCACAACCTTGTTTCCTTTCTCATACTCGCTAATTGCCCGCCTTGCTGCCCGAAATATTCTTTCTTTGTCTGCAACAGATGTTCCACCATACTTTTGGACAACTATTCCCAAGATATTTCCCTCCCATGTAAGTAATGTCAATGGTCTAAAATAAAATTTCACAAGACCATTTTGATACTATTATATTACACTTTTGAGTAGTTTGCTTTATCTTTTTAAACTTGTGCTCTGAACAGAAAAAACTGTTGCACCGCTATTGTCAGCTTCCAAAATCATAAAGTCCCAGTTAGCCGCAAGCTCCATGTTGGCAAGTGCGTTTTTGACGTTCTGTTCAAAGATCTCATAATTCTCATCAACAAGAGCTATTATAGAAGGTCCTGCACCAGACAAAAACGCTCCTTTTGCGCCAAATTCTAAAGATAGGTTAACAATTTTATCAAAGTCAGGAATGAGCTTTTTTCTGTACGGCTGGTGAAGCCTATCCTGTGTTGCAGCCGGCAAAAGCTCATAGTTTCCAGTTGTGATTGCACTTGCAAAAAGCGTTGCTCTGCCAATGTTAAACACGGCATCTTTGAACTCAATGTATTTTGGCAGAATATTTCTTGCATATTCTGTTGACAGCTGAAAATCAGGGATGAACACTGCAAACTTGAGTCTTGTTGGTACAACAAACTTGATATAATTTACCTTTTTATCTTCCAGCACTGCAAACACAAGTCCACCAATCATTGCTGGTGTTGAGTTGTCCGGATGCCCCTCCATCTTTGCAGCTAAATAAATCATCTCTTCTTCAGAAAGTTTTCCGCCGCACAGTAAATTTGCAGCATAAATTCCACCTGAGATACATGCGGCAGAAGAACCAAGCCCGCGCGTCAGAGGAATTTCGTTTATAAGGTTTATCCTAAGCCCTCTTGGATACCAGCCAACCTCATCAAACACTGTCTTCATAGCTTTGAACACAAGGTTATTTTCATCCTTTGCAATTGATGGGTCATCCGGGGATGAAGTAATTATAAGTCCTTTTTCAATTTCTTCAACTTCAATGATGTTGTAAAGCTTTAGAGCAACACCCATACAGTCAAATCCGGCACCAAGGTTTGCCGACGATGCCGGAACCTTTACAGAAATCATTTTTTCAACTTACCTCCAGACATTTTAGCTTATATATTTTCATCATATCTGACAATAGACAAGATCTTTTCTACAACAGGAATCTTTTCAAGCTGAGAAATCTTTTCTCTGAACTCACTTTCTTTCAACTCATGTGTCACAAACGCAAATTCGTTTGTACCTATTGGTCTATGTGTGTTTACTATCATGCAGTCATTGAATATGAGAGAAACAGCATCTTTTGCCTTAGTGTAGTCTTTGTATTTGACTCTTACAAAGAATCTGCAGGATGTATTTTCAATGTCCACAACTTCAATGTCCCCTGAGATTGCCCATGTGTAGACATAAGACTTGTCAATGTGTTTAACAATATCTATGATGTCGCCAACAACAGCGCTTGCTGTTGGAAGCTTTCCAGCACCTTGACCATAGAACATCACATCACCAATTGCATCGCCTTTTACCAGAATTGCATTGAACACGTCATCCACGTTTGCAAACGGGCTTTTGTAAGATATCATAAGTGGCGAAACTCTTGCAACTACTTTTTTGTCATCAATCTTTTTGCTCATTGCAATGAGCTTTATTGTGCAGCCAAGCTCTTCAGCATACTCCATATCTTCTTTTGTTATCTTTGATATCCCTTCTGTGTAAATGCTTTCATAGTTTACATAATGAGAATATGCAATAGATGAGAGGATTGCAATCTTTCTGCACGCGTCATGACCCTCTATATCATTGCTTGGGTTTCTTTCTGCGTATCCTTTTTCCTGAGCTTCTTTTAGAGCATCTTCAAACGAAAGTGAATACTTTTTCATCTGAGTGAGAATATAGTTTGTTGTACCATTTAAAATTCCTGCGATCTCTGTAATTTGATTTCCTGCCAAGCAGTTTTGAAGAGGTCTTATAATGGGAATTCCTCCACCAACACTTGCTTCAAAAAAGTAGTTTATATTGTTTTCCTTTGCAATCTTCAAAAGTTCTGGGCCGTGCTTTGCAACAAGTTCCTTGTTGGATGTTACAACGTGTTTCCCGTTTAAAAGAAGCTTTTTTGTATAAGTGTATGCAGGTTCAAGCCCGCCTATTGTCTCAACAACAATTGAAACTTCGGGGTCGTTCAATATAATATCAAAGTCTTTTATCATCAAATCTTTTGCAGGATGATCAGGGAAATCGCGAATGTCAAGAATGTATTTTACCGATATTTCTTCTCCTGCTCTTTTTGCAATTGATGATGCATTTTTTGTTAAAACTTCCCATACACCTGAACCAACAACGCCAAATCCCATTATTGCAACCTTTGCCACTTCTGTTTCCCTCCCTTTTCAAAACCTTTTTAGTACTCTTCTCTTCCCAGAATCTCAATCTTTTTAACACCATCAACCTTTTCAATCTCAAGGATCAAATCTTTAACAGACTTTGTCATCCCCGATGTTCTGATAGAAATTGAGACAGTTGCAATTCCACCAAGAGGGATGTTTTGATTGATTGTAAGAATGTTTGCATTTGTCTCAGAAATAATGTTTAATATATTTGACAAAATTCCAGGGATGTCTTTTAAAACAAGAGCAAGAGTTATAATCTTGCCACGGGAACTCTCAAAAAATGGGAATATACAGTCTTTGTATTTGTAAAAAGCACTTCTTGAAATACCCACCATCTTTACAGCTTCGTTTACAGCTTTCACTTCACCCTTTTCTAATAGTTCTTTTGCCTTGACAACTTTCAAAAAGACTTCTGGCAGAACACTTTCTTCAACTATATAGTACGTGGCATCTTTCTTTAGCATAGCTACTGTTCACCTATAAAAGACAAATGTCTTTATGGAATGGATTTTAGCATATGTTTTTAAAAAATTCAAGTATAAAAAGAAAATTTGTATTGCATATTAAGTGGTAGAAAGGAGAATTTGGGCAAGATGATAAGGCTTTCGGATATCATAACAAAATACAGTATACTGATGTTTCTACTGAGTGGCATTTTGATATTTTTGCTTGACGTAAAGGAACTAAAATCTAAAAACTTGCAAAGAGAAATAAGACTTGCAAGAATAACTGGAATTTTACTTGTGTGTATTGGGGTTTTCATGTATATTATAAAACTTTTTATATGAAAGTGGTGAAGAACCATGGGTTTTATTGAAATAATAAAACACAGAAGAGAAAGGAAAAGAAGTTATCAGCAGAAAGAGACAAAAACATTTGTTGAAGCCCAGGATAAAATCTTTCCATCTATTGATGAAAACATCAAGTACGTGAAAAAACTGCTTGTTGACAACGATGATATTGTAATAAGAAGTTTTTTTGCAGGCAATGTAAAATGTGCAACCATCTTTGTCGACGGGCTTGTAAACAGAGAAATAATTGACAGGGATGTAATAAAACATCTTATGGCAGAGATACAGCTGTTTAAAGAGGAGATTTCTCAAAAAGATGCGTATAGCAAAATTCTAAATACTCTTCTTGCAACATCTGATATAAAAGAGGTTACAAGCTTTAAAGATGCTATTTTAGATCTTCTATGCGGAGAGACACTTCTTTTTGTTGATGGGACTGACAGGATAATAAGAGTTTCTACAAGAAGCTTTCCCAACAGAGGTATTCAACAGCCAATCTCAGAGAATGCTGTAAGAGGTCCGCGCGACAGTTTCAATGAAGTTGTGAGGTTTTCAACAGCACTTATTCGAAGAAGGGTAAGGGACACAAGGCTTAGGATAAAGAACATGAAAGTAGGCAGGCGTTCCCAGACAGATATATATCTTGTGTATATCGACGACATTGTGGACAGAGATGTTTTAAATGAGGTAAAACAGAGGCTTTCAAAAATAGACATTGATGCTGTCATAGAAGCCGGGATGATAGAACAGCTAATTGAAGATGATATCTTTTGTCTATTTCCAACCATCCAGCACACAGAGAGGGTTGACACAGCAGTTGCCGCAATCTATGAAGGAAGAGTTGTGATTCTCTGTGACAATACAAACACAGCTTTGATTGTTCCGGCAACTCTTATGACACTCATCCAGCACGCAGAGGACTATTATGAAAGATGGCACATTGCAACGGTGATAAGAATCCTGAGGGTAATTGCAGCATTAATTGCTATGACGCTTCAGGGATTTTATATCTCTATATCATCATTTACACCCAGTATGATACCACCTGACTTAGGGCTTTTTATCGCAGCAACAAGAGAGGGTGTGCCAATTCCAGTGTTTGTTGAAGCGCTGTTTTTGGAGTTTATGCTTGAGCTTTTAAGAGAGGCAGGCTTACGACTTCCAGGTCCAATCGGTCAGACAATTGGGATTGTTGGTGGTCTTATAATAGGACAAGCTGCTGTTCAGGCGGGAATAATCTCACCTATAATGGTCATACTTGTTGCAACAACTGCAATTGCTTCATTTGCCATCCCTGCTTACAACTTTTCTATATCGCTCAGACTCTTAAAATTTATCTATATTGTTGTATGTGCAGCTTTGGGGCTTTATGGGTTTATTTTGCTAAGTCTTATTATTCTTAGCAATCTTGTAAAAACAAAAAGCTTTGGCGTGCCAATTTTATCACCTTTTGTTTCATTTGAGATAATGGACTACAAAGACACTGTGGTAAGGCTTCCGACAAGGTATTTGTGGGCAAGACCAATATTTGCATCAACTTACCAGAAAATAAGAATGATGTATGAAAGAAATGCTCTTCCAAGTTCGGCAGGTGAGAGCAAGTGATAATAAACGACAATGATAAGATCTCAAGTTTTCAGTGTTTTGTGTTGTTTGTTTCTGTAATGATAGGAATAGGAATAATGTTCATGCCTGCATCTGTTGCAAAAACTGCTGAGCAAAACGGGTGGCTTGTGGTGCTACTTGGTGGTATGCTGTCTTTTTTTATATTTCTTTTAATATTTAAAATTACAATGTCAAATCCTGATGTCACTTTCATTGAACTTTTGAATGATGCGTTTGGCAAGATTTTAGGTATTTTCTTTTCGCTTATATATGTCCTATACTTTATCATCTTTTCGGCATTTGAAACAAGACTGATAGCAGAGACTGCAAAAGAGTTTTTGTTCAACCTCACACCAAATGAAGTTTTGATAATTACATTTCTTCTCACATGTGCGTATATCTCCAGATATGGGATTGAGGTTATAGCAAGGATATGTGAGATATTGATGCCAGGAATTGTTGTAATTATTGTAGTTTTAAGTTTTTTTGTGTATCAGCGGCTTGATTTTTCAAACCTTCTTCCTATTTTGAACATTCCTTTTTTAAAACTGATTCAGGGGATTGGGACAACAATATTTAGTTTTCTGGGATTTGAGGCATTCCTGTTTTTCATGCCTTATATAAGAAGAAAAGACAAGCTTATAAAAAGTGCGTTGTTCGGGTTTTTGGTCACAGTTTTGCTTTATGAAGTGATAATAATATTTGCAACAGCTGATTTTGGGGCAAAAGAGATGCAGACAATGATCTGGCCAACCTTGAACCTTTTTAGGGATGTGACAGTTTTGGAGGTTGTAATTGAAAGACCAGAGAGCATAATTGTTGCCCTGTGGATGATAACAACCTATACAACCGAGATTATTTTCTTGATGACAACAGGCTTGATTTTGGCGAGGATTTTCAACACCAAGGAGCAAAACTTCTTTGTATTTTCACAGCTTCCTTTCATTTACATTCTTTCTTTGATCCCTCAAAATATATCTGAGACACAGAAGCTTATGGACTATTTTAGCTACTTTTTTGCAACCTTTGTTGTTTTATTTTTGCCGCTTGTCACCTACACTGTCCTTTCTATTAAAAAGAAGGTGAAAAAGACATGAAGCCAAAAAGAAGAGCATTTTTAGCAATTTTAATAGTTTTCCTTGCATTTCTGTTATCAGGTTGCTGGGACAGGGTTGAGATAGAAGACAGAGGCTATATTCTTGCCCTTGGTGTTGACAAGTATGACCCGAGTGATTTGAACAAGTATGAAACCAGAGAGTATATTGACCTTGACAGAAAAACTCAGAAATTTTCTCCTGAACAACAAAAACCTGATATCAAGACAGACCAGAAAGGGATTGACCCACAGACAAAAAGAAAGGTAAAACCACCTCTTCCAAGCAGCAAAAATGAGTACAAGTTTGCATTGACAGTGCTTTTCCCAAACCTTAGAACCATAGGGAAGGATTCAAAGCCGGACGAGCAGATGAGATTTTTGTTTGTAAGACCCACAAATAATGTAATAGGCATCCGAAACTACCTTGAAAGAGAGATAAACAAAAGACTGTATTATGGGTATTTAAAGGTTGTTGTGTTGGGAAGAGATTTAGTAGAAGAGCCAGGTTATGTAAGAGAGGTTTTGGATGCTCTCAACAGAGAAAGTGATATTCCTCAAAACACGTTTTTGCTTGTTTCAGAGACAACAGCAAGAGATATTCTAAACACCATGCCTCTTGTTCAGCCTGTAACTGGCATTCATCTTTTTGAGATATCAAAAAATGCATCAATTTATGGAAGAATAATTGATACACGTTTAAGCCAGGTTGTAAATAGTTTTATAAATTCAAACTGCGCAGTTATATCGAGGGTGGAACCTGGGGTTGAAACCTTGAAAGTAGCTGGTGCTGCTGTGTTTAAGAATTTCAGGTTTGTTGGCTGGCTGGATGAAAAGCAACTTCAAATCTATAAGCTTCTCATGGGCAAGGCAAAACACACCTTTATTGACGATTTGAAATACAAATCCACGCATGTTCCATTTATTACCACAGAGATTCAGACCAAAAAGAAAATAAAAAGCGAAAAAGGAAGATTAAAGATTGTTTACAATCTGAGGATAGAAGGGGAGGTTATTGAGTTTGTGTTCAAAAGCGGGTACAAAGTTTTGGATGACCCTATGAGAAAGTATATTCAAAGTGAGCTAAATAAAATTATAAAGAAAAGAGCAGATGATCTTATTTATCTTTTGAAGTACCGATACAACGCCGATGTTTTGGGAATTGGGGATTTTATTTCAAAGCACAGACCAAAAGATTGGGAAAAGCTCAAGAAAAACTGGGATGATGAGTTCAAGAAAATAGATATAGAGGTTGTAACAGATGTAAGGCTAAGACGAAGCGGGACAATTTACTGAAAAGGTTTTTGAGTATTTTTTATGTATAAATCTTGTTTTTTGAGTGAATGCTAAAAATAGAAATAACTTTTGAGAGGAAAAGGGAGAATGGTGCAAAAAATTCGACTTTCCAGAGCATACATTTTAGCAGCAGTTTTATCACTTTTGAGTTTTATTATGATTTACGAGTTTTTAAATTTCAAGCAGATAGATGCTCTGCAAAAAGACTTGTCTGCCTCGGTTGTGAGACTTCATGTCATAGCAAATAGTAATTCAAAAGAGGACCAAGAGCTAAAACTTTATGTTAGAAACAAGCTTATGGAGTTTCTATCGCAAAACATAGATTATTCAAGAGGAAAGTTGCACGTTTTAAAAGAGATTGCTGATAAAAAATCCCAAATAGAATGTTATCTCAATCAAGCTTTAAAAGAAAAAAGAAAATCCTATGAGGTGAAGGTGGCTATTCAAAGGGATTTGTTTCCAAACAGGGTTTATAGCAATTTCCTTTTCCCATCAGGTATATATGACTGTGTTAAGGTTTTCATAGGCGATGGTAAAGGGAGAAACTGGTGGTGTGTTATATTTCCGCCACTTTGCATAGTAGATGAGGCAAAGCTTGAACTTCCAGCTGAGGCTAAAAAAGAGCTCAAAAGTTCACTTTCCAAAAAAGAGTATTTGATTGCAACAAGTTATGGCAGCATAGACAAGATGCCTGTAAAGTTAAGACTCAAGATATATGAGATTTTGAAAACAAAATTTTATAAAGAGGCGTGGTTTAAACGTATTTTCAGGAGTATATAGGGCCGCAATTACATTTTGAGAAAACTTTAAAATGCTCTTTTAGCAAAGCTTTTTGTAAGCTTGCTGAAAGAGCTTTTTATTTTTTTGACATTTAGAGTATTTAAAAGTTATAGTCTTTTTTGATATACTTAATAACGTAATAATCAAAAATCTTAAAGTAATAGGAGGAAGATTTAATGAACCTGAAAGAGAAATTCAGACACGTTTTGAATTTTCCCAAAGAGGGTATAGATTTTATTGATATAACAACAGTTTTGCAGGACAAGGACGCATTCAAATACGCTATAGACTCTCTTGTAGATTTGGTCAAAGACCTTGACTTTGAACTTATTGTCGGGCCAGAATCGAGAGGGTTTATATTTGGCGCACCTGTTGCGTATGTGCTGAACAAAGGTCTTGTTCTTGTCAGAAAGAAAGGTAAGCTTCCTTACAAGACAGTCTCTGTTGAATACGAGCTTGAATATGGGAAAGATGTGCTTGAGATGCACATTGATGCTATAAAACCTGGTCAGAAGGTTGTGATAATCGACGACCTTTTGGCAACAGGGGGTACAACACTTTCAAACATAAAGCTTGTTGAGAAACTTGGTGGTGAGGTTGTGGGTATTGCATACCTTGTTGAACTCACATACCTCAACGGAAGAGAGAATTTGAAAGGATACGATGTAAGGTCTGTTGTACAGTTTGAATCTTCTTTGATATAAAACAAGTGGACCTAAAGAGAGGTCCATCGAGGTGAAAAGAAGCTTGAGTGACAAATTAAATGAGCTGATAGAAAAGGTAAAAAAGTATGCCTCAGAAGAAGATATAAATCTTATCAAAAAAGCATTTGAATTTGCGCAAAAGTATCATGATGGGCAAGCTCGAAGCTCTGGCGAGCCATATATAGTGCATCCTCTCGAGGTTGCACTGATTTTAGCAGATTTGGAGCTTGACATTGCGTCAATTGTTGCTGGGCTTTTACATGATGTTGTGGAGGATACTTCTGCGTCTTTAGAAGATGTAGAGAGGGAGTTTGGAAAAGAGATAGCCGAGCTTGTAGATGGTGTCACAAAACTTGGCAAGCTTGAATTTACCAGTAAGCTTGAAAGACAGGCAGAAAACTACCGCAAAATGCTCATTGCAATGGCAAAGGATATAAGGGTGATTTTGATAAAACTTGCAGACAGGCTCCACAATATGCGAACTTTAAAGTACCTTCCACCTGAAAAACAGAGGCAAAAAGCCCAGGAAACAATTGACATATATGCTCCGCTTGCACATAGACTTGGAATTTCAAAGATAAAATGGGAGCTTGAAGATTTGTCCCTGCGCTATCTTGACCCTGAAGGATATTATGACCTTGTTGAAAAGATTGCCAAAAAGAGGGTAGAAAGAGAAGAGTATATAAAGAAAATTATTTCGCTTATCTCAGAAAAACTCAAAGAGGCAAACATTGAGGTGGGTCAGATAGACGGAAGACCAAAACATTTTTATAGTATCTATCGCAAGATGAAAGAGCAGGGTAAAACTTTAGAGGAGATTTATGACCTTTTTGCTATCAGAATCATTGTAAATTCGGTGAAAGACTGCTATGGCGTTCTGGGAATAATTCATACACTGTTCAAGCCTATGCCGGGCAGGTTTAAAGACTACATTGCAATGCCAAAACCGAACATGTACCAGTCACTTCACACAACTGTGATAGGACCCGAAGGCGAGCCATTTGAGGTGCAGATAAGGACATTTGACATGCACAGGACAGCCGAGTATGGTATTGCTGCGCACTGGAAATACAAAGAGGGAAGGATTAAATCAACTGATGAGGATGAAAAGTTTGCATGGCTGAGAGAGCTTTTGGAGTGGCAGAAAGAGCTCAAAGACGCAAAAGAGTTTATGGAGTCTTTAAAGATAAACCTGTTTTCTGACGAAGTTTTTGTATTTACTCCAAAAGGAGATGTTATAAGCCTGCCACAGGGATCAACCCCCATTGACTTTGCATATGCAATCCACAGCGAAATAGGCAACAAGATGGCAGGTGCTAAGGTAAACGGAAAGCTTGTCCCCATTGATTATGAGCTCAAAAACGGTGATATTGTTGAGATTATTACATCACCCAACGTCCATGGTCCAAGCCAGGACTGGCTCAAGATTGTCAAGAGTCCTCAAGCAAAGAGCAAGATAAACGCATGGTTTAAAAAAGAGAGAAAAGAAGAGAATATTCAAAAAGGCAAAGACATATTGGAAAAGGAGCTCAAAAAGTTGAATCTTCCTTTACAATTTGCTCTAAAAGAGGATGTGCTGCAGGCAGTTTCGCAAAGATATGGCTACAGAACACCTGAAGACATGTTTGCTGCACTTGGGTATGGTGGTATTACAGCTACTAAAGTGGCTCTGAGGATAAAAGAGGAGATAAAGAAATACATCAAAGAAGATGGTGAAAGAGAACTTCAGATTGAAAAACCAAAGCCTGCGAAGGCTTCTTCAAATAACGGAATACTTGTAAAAGGTGTTGAAAATGTTCTTGTGAGGTTTGCAAAATGTTGCAACCCGGTACCTGGCGATGAAGTGATAGGATACATCACGCGGGGAAGAGGCGTTTCAATCCACAGGCGTGACTGTCCAAATGTTGAGCAGTATTTAAAAGAGCCAGAGAGGATTGTTGAGGCTGAATGGAACGTGACAAAAGATGCAAAGTTTGACGCTACAATCAATGTTCTTGCAAACGACAGGGCAGGAATACTGATGGACATAACAAACTTGCTTGGTGAGAACAAGATTTCAGTAAAGGCAATACAGGGAAGGACCACACGAGACAGGATTGCCAATATAAATCTTACTGTTGAAATAAGTTCGACAGAACAGCTTGAGAAGATTATAAGAAAGCTTAGAAAAATTGACAGTGTTTTTGAGGTCCAGCGTGTAAAAGGAGGCTAAAAGACTTTGAGAGCTGTTGTTCAAAGAGTGAAAGAAGCTTTTGTTGTGGTTGACGGCAAAGAGGTTGGAAGAATCCAAAAAGGTCTTTGTTTGCTTGTTGGTGTTGCACAGGATGATACAGAAGAGGATGCTGATTATCTTTGTGAAAAGGTTGTAAACCTTAGAATATTTGAAGATGAAAATTCAAAGTTCAATCTTTCTCTTTTGGATGTAGGTGGCGAAGTTTTGGTTGTCTCAAATTTTACAGTTATGGGCGATGCAAGAAAAGGGAGAAGACCGAACTTCATGTTTGCAGCAGAAAAAGAAAAGGCAGAAAGGCTGTACAACTACTTTGTTGAAAGGCTTAAAGAGAAGGTTAAAAAGGTTGAATGTGGAGTTTTTCAGGCGCACATGGATGTAGCTATTTTAAATGACGGGCCTGTGACAGTTTTGCTTGACAGCAAAAAGGTTTTCTGAGCAGGCTTTTTTGAAAAAGTAGAGGGGGTAAAATTTGATGTTTTTTAAATGCATTGAAGTTGGAGATGTTGTGACAAACTGCTATGTTTTTGGGAAAAAAGAGGTTGTCATTATTGACCCGGGAGATGATGCAACAAAAATTGAGAGCATTATTGTGGAAAATGACCTTATTCCAAGAGCCATACTTTTGACACACGGACATTTTGACCACTTTTTAGGCTGCTGCTATCTAAAACATAGGTTCAAACTACCAGTTTACGCGCACAGAGACGAAAAAGAAGTCTTATCAAATCCAGCATATAACCTGTCGTATCTGATTGGTTCAGAAATAAAGATAACCTGTGATGGATATTTTGAAGATGGAGATATATTCGAATTTGCTGATTTTTCATTGAAAGTATTGCACACACCAGGGCACACACCTGGCTCGAGCTGTTTTTTGTATAATAATATCTTATTTTCAGGCGACACACTATTTAAAGACTCTTATGGCAGGGGAGACCTTCCGCTTGGGAATCAGGATAAGGTATTCGAGTCAATAAAAGAAAAGCTGTTGGTTCTTCCAAGGGATACAAAAGTTTATCCAGGTCACGGTGTGCCAACTACCATTGGTGATGAGCTTAAAAATTTTTAATACATATGCTGACTTATAGCACAAAATAATGCTATAAGTTTTTTATTTTATTTGGCTAAGAAATTATCTTTGCAAAAGGGGTAGAGCACAGTTTGAGAATAACATATTTTTCAAACAGCCAAAAGTTTTTATATGATTTTCAACACATAATAAGAGCATTTTATCCTTCTGCCGAGGTAAAGTTTGGTCATGGTGGAGACATTCATTTTGAGGCGTATTTTGAAGAAATGAAAGTAGTTTTAAAAATTCAAACACAGCACAAAACCGTTCAGAAAGAATTTGTGCTAGTTAGTGACGAACATGAATCAAAGAGGATATTCGGTAGGAACCTTTATGACCTTTTAAAGGATGAGACAAAAAGAGAGCTTCCCTGGGGGATTTTAACAGGAATAAGACCCACAAAGATTGTGTACCCTTTGTTGGAGCAGGGGTTAAACGACGAGCAAATTTACAACTTCCTGCAAAAAGAATATTATATCTCTGATAAGAAATCAAAACTTCTTCTAAAGGTTGCAAAGAATGAAATGGACATTTTAAACAAGCTTGAGTCTTCTTCGGCTTGTTTGTACATAGGCATTCCAATTTGCCCGACTAAGTGTCTTTACTGTTCCTTTTCCTGCCACGAAATTACAAGGCAGGTAAAAAGTTTAATAGGAATGTATACAGATAGCCTCATTTGTGAACTTGAAAAGGCATATCAAAAGATAGAAGAAAACAAAAACAGAATTGTTGCAATTTATTTTGGTGGTGGAAGTCCTGCAGTGTTGGGCATAGAGAACATAAAAAAGATTTTCACAAATCTATTTGAGAATCTTGAAAGGAAACATATTCAAGAAATCACATTTGAGGCAGGAAGGCCGGACACAATTGACGAAAAACTTTTGCAGTATCTATCAGAGATTAACCAAGATTTGAATGTCAGGCTTTGTATAAACCCTCAAACCTCAAATGACAACACTTTGAAAATAATAGGCAGAAATCACTCTTTTGAAGATATAAAAAGAGCATTTGCGCAAGCTTACAAATATGGTTTTAAGAATATAAACAGTGACGTGATATTAGGGCTTCCTGGTGAAGATGAGAATGATTATAAAAGGACAATTGATGATGTTTTAAAACTTTCTCCTGCTTCAATTACCGTTCACACACTTTCCATAAAAAGGGCAAGTCTTTTGAGATTTAAATGGAATGAATATAAATTTATGGATGAGGAGACTGTAAATAACCTTCTTGATTGGACACAATATATCTTAGAGGAGCACGGCTACATTCCATACTACATGTACAGGCAAAAAAATATGATAGGGAACTTTGAAAATGTTGGATACTGCAAAAGAGGGTTTGAAGGGCTTTACAATATGATGATAATGCAAGAGAAGCACAATATCTATGCATGTGGTGCAAAAGCTGTGTCAAAGTTTGTGTATGAAGGTGACAGGATTGAAAGGGTTTTTAATCCTGCTGACATAAAGCTCTACATTTCGAGGATGCTCAGTGTTGATGTTTGAAAAGGGGGAGAGGGACTTTTTGCTTTCCCAAGAGCTTTTAACAAGCTGCAGCATATGTCCGCAAAAGTAGAGGGTAAATCGCGGTATTTTGAATTTGCATCAAAGTAAATATTAAAAATGTTTGAACTTGTTGGAGATGTTGTAATAGAAAATGGTATAATGAAAAAAGGTGTTATATTATGCATACATTCAGGATTAAGAAGCGGCAACATACAAATATACACCTGATTTTGACTTAGAAGACATATGAAAATTACAAGAGAGGATGGGCATACTCAATGATAAAGACACTCATAGTTTTTGGGACAAGGCCTGAGGCAATAAAGATGGCACCGCTTGTGAAGGAACTGAAAAAGGATTTTCACTTTGATGTTAAAGTATGTGTCACAGCACAGCATAGACAGATGCTTGACCAGGTACTTGAGATTTTTGATATAAAGCCTGATTATGACCTTGACATAATGAAATACAACCAGAGCCTGTTTTCTATAACTGCTGATGTGCTTTTGAGATTTGAAAAGGTTTTGGAGAAAGAAAGACCAGACATTGTGCTTGTCCATGGCGATACAACAACCACATTTGCAGCAGCACTCTCAAGTTTTTATTTTAAAACAAAGATTGGACATGTTGAGGCGGGCTTAAGAACATACAACAAATATTCACCTTTTCCAGAGGAGATGAACAGAAAGCTCACGGCAGCGCTGTGTGACCTTCATTTTGCGCCCACAAAAAGGGCGAAGTTAAATTTGATGGCAGAAGGAGTAAAAGAAGAAACCATATTTGTGACAGGCAACACTGTGATTGATACACTTAAATTTACTGTGAAAGAAGATTACCTGTTCAAGGAAGATAGTCTAAACAATATAGATTTTTCAAAGAGGATAATTCTTCTCACTGCTCACAGGAGAGAAAATTTTGGAAAACCTCTTGAAAATATTTTTGAGGCTGTCCTGAAGATTGCAAATGAGTTTGACGATGTGGTTTTTGTATACCCTGTACATCTAAATCCAAATGTCAAGGATGTTGCGCACAGAATTTTAAAAGACCATCCAAGGATAAAGCTTATAAACCCGATTGACGTTGATGATATGCATAACCTCATTGCAAGAAGTTATTTGGTTTTGACAGACTCTGGGGGGCTTCAGGAAGAAGCACCGTCATTGGGAAAACCCGTTGTTGTTCTGCGCGACACAACAGAAAGACCTGAAGCTGTTTTAGCAAGGACGGTTGTGGTTGCAGGCACAAGCAAAGAAAGGATAGTGGAGATTGTTACAAAACTTTTAACAGATGAGGAAGAGTATCTTCAGATGGCAAGGGCTGTGAACCCTTACGGTGATGGAGAGGCTTCAAGAAGAATAAAAGATGCGCTTTTATATCATTTTGGAGAAAGCAGTAAAAAACCGGATGAGTTTCGCGGGAGCGATAAGTACGTGTGAAAAGATGCTTTAAAAATGCCATTCTGTTGCCGATTATTACTTTGAAAAATTTAAATTTTAAGTGCATTTTGAGGTGGGGATTAAAAAATGTATAAAAACATGAAAAGAATAGCTTCCATTGTACTTTTAATTTCATTTTTATTTTCTAATTTTAATCTTCAGTCATTTTCACAAACCCTTTCAACTTCTTTGAATGTGACTGTGCAAAGAGATAATAGTGGAGTTTATAAAATAACAAAAAATTCTATTTCTATAATATGGAATGCCATTGAAGATGCAGTATCATATGAAGTCTACGCAGCGTCTTCAAATTCCCAGATAGATTTTCAAACGGTAACCCAAAATACATACTGCGATATAACAGGGCTCAGAGGCGCGACAGTGTACAAAATAACTGTCGTTGCTAAAAGTGAAGATAATCAGGTTATAACCTCTCAGTCAATTTACGCGATAACAGAGTTTAAGCTTTATGCCCAGCCAGAACCAGACCCGGCAAAAGAGGAAGATGTTCCACTTGGCTCTGGTGGAGAGCATCCCAAGTTATTAATAACCTTTAACAAAATCAATGTATCGGATGATTTTCAACCTGATATTGGTTTTAGGGGCTACAACGTTTTTGTAGGAAAAAGCCAAACAGCATCAGATGCTAACCAGTATTATGTTGATAGCGTCACAAATGAGATTTATAAGTTCCAAAAAGAAAATAATGTCACAATTCCTATAAAGCTTTATAAAGACGGTCAAGAACAGCTTGCGCAGGAAATCAACCAAACAGTAAGCATGACCGTTTATGACAAGTACGATGGAATCGACTCATTTGAGCTTGTGCCTGGCACGATGTATTATATTTTAATGAACCCTAAAATGGACAGCACTAAGGTAATTTACAAGCCTCTTACAAACATTGCATGTCCAACGCTTATGCAGGTCAGTGCTGCAAAGATAGGTGAGATTGAAAAAGATGGAAAGACTTTAGCTTTAGTGAGAGTACAGTGGCGTGGTGTTGACCCTGGAAACTACAAACAGGATGAGATAAAGTATAGGGCTTATTACGCAACAAGCGCGAATGAACTTCCAAGAGATAATCTACCACCACAAAACATCTTTGCAACAACCTCATATAACCAGAACGAAGCATACATTCCCGGTCTTTCAATGACGACAAAGTACTATTACATAAGAGTAGAAGCCGTTTTTGCAGATAGTACTAAGATTCCTTCTGCGCTTATAAAGGTTTCTGTGACAGAACTTGGTGATATCCCACCAACACCTAAAAACTGCAAAGCTGAAACCATTTCGCAGACAGAAATAGAGGTTTCGTTCGACAAGCCTGTATCAGATGACTCAAGTTATGTATATCAGATTTGGTTATCAACCACATACCAAGATAGCCTTGATCAAGAAGGAAATCCTACTGTGTACAAGCTTGTTTACAGTACTTCTTCGTATAATCCAAACACAGATGGTCTTTTGCCAAGTGATTTAATTTTAGATGGTACAAGGTACAAATATAGAATATCAAATCTTCTCCCGAACACTGTTTATTATTTCAAGATTAGAATAATAAATGCTGCCAATCAGAAAAAATCTGACTTTTCACTTGTATTTGTTGGGACAACAAAACCTGTTGCTGTTTTAAACGTGCCGCCTGTGGATGACAATTTTGTAAGACAGATTGTGACTTCTGAGACAGGTATAAGGATTTACGTGTACCAGGACGATCTACTTTCAAAGATTCATCAAGCAACAGTAGATTATGTATCGCAATCAGCTTACTTTTCTGGGAGCTTGACAGTTTCTGAAAAGGTATACTATCAGGTATATGTTTGTGAGTCTTCTTGGGATGAAAAGAATGTAAAGGTTTACTTTGAACTTCAATCAGAGAGTATTTCAAATTATATTGATATATCAAACCTTAAAAATAATACTCCTTACTATATAAGGTTTAAAGTAAGAGTTTATCTTGACAAAGACTATCTTTCAGAATTTAGCAAGGCATATGTTGCTTTGACAAAACCTCAACCGGTGCCGCCTACAATTTCACAACCCGAGATACCCAAAAATTTCATGGTTGCACCTGAGGATGACGCAGTGACCCAGACCTCTGTGAAGCTCAGATGGGATACAAAACCGGGTCAATCGTATGTTATTCTGCAAACATCAAGAGCATTAGATAACAATAAGCTAAGTATAGATGAAGTTAAAGATTACTTTGTCAAAACCCTCAGACAAAAGGTTGAAATCTACAGACAGGTATATGATTCAACTTTTGTAGTCGAACAGGTTGTGTATGACGTATATTCACAAAACTCTCCTGTTGGTGCAAAGATATATTTTGATGTCACATCTCCTGTGACATTTAAAAACCTTGCTCCAAACACACTGTATTATTTTTCTATAAAAGCCATAGAAAATGGCAGAGAGTCGCTTTGGGGAAGCATTGCAGTGACAACTTCTTCAATTGAAAAGCCTGAGAATTTGACAGTAATATCAAGAGATTCGAGCGGACACGGACTTACAATCCAGTGGAACGGCAATCCAAATTACGGTTATCAAATTTTTGTAAGGCAAGAGAATAGCACTGTGTATACCGTGGTATATTCTGGTTCAATTTCGCCAGTTTCTGTAGTTTCGTCAAAAGTTGCTGTATATAAATATTACATTGGGAATTTAAGTTCAAATACCCTGTATTACATCAGAGTAAGAAGTATTCATATTCCAACTGGGAAGGTTTCAATTTTTACAGAAGTTTTAGCGCGAACAGTTTTTAACCAGAGCGATTTTGAAAATGAGCAACAAAAGCTCAAAGAAGAAGAACAAAACAGAATAAGGAATATACAAAATCAGAAACAGGTTGCTATTGTGCTTGAAAATAGCTCTGATAAATATTATCTTTACATCAATGACCAGAACGCTTTAGATGAGATACAGCGTACAAATTTGAACGAGTTTGTAATAGATTTTACAAAGGCTCAGTATCCTTTTGCAAAAGGTCAGGTGCTGTTTTCGTATAAAGTAGCGGATATGCTTGAAAAGGCACAGAAAAATTTTATTCTAAAATACAGAAGTGCCATTTTAAAGCTTCCACCGGGTGCTTTGAATGTTTCTGAGGTTGAGAATATTTCAAGAAGATATGGAATTGACAAAGGCTTGGTGATGATATTAATAGAACTTTTCTCAGCTTATGCTACGCCTCCTTCCCATAGTTATGAGATTGACTCTGATATAATAGTATTGAAAGTGACTGCGAGATATTATCTAAATGATGAATTGGCTGTGTCAAGCTTTGCAAAACCTGTGATCATAACTTTGAAGTTGTCAAGCTTGGCTGGTCAGGCAGGTAAAACAAGAGCTGTATATGATTTTTCGAATAGCGGCTTTGTAACCAATTTTTCAATTGACAGTCTTTCAAACAGTGCAACCTTTAATGTTGAAAAACCTGGCACATTTGGAGTGCTGAAAACTCAAACTGTGTCAAGTTACACTCTTAGCAAGTACAAAGACGATATAGTGTACATTGCTCAAAAATACAACTTAAATGAGCTTTACAGTGACTTTAATAAAACTCTTTCTCAGGATTATGCATCTAAACTTATAACAAGAGTGTTTGGTATTGATACTGAAAAGGTCAGAAGCGGAAATCTGACAAGGCAAGAAGCAATATATATCTTGGCAAGGGTGTATGAACAGAAGACAACATCTTCTATTGACAATGTTCTTATTACAAAGTCAACAAGCTTTGTTCCTGATGGAAGATACAAAAAGTTTATCCTTAGCATGATGTCAATTGGGATTGTAGATACAGATTTAGACCCTTATGAGGAAATGAAGCTTGATGAGTTTGTTCACTATATTGTCAATCTTGAGAAGATTTTAAAATATTAAAAAATGGGTGAGAAGAAAGATGAAAGCTTTCGCAAAAAAAATATTTTCAGTTGTTATTTTGATATCTTTTTTAATTGCTTTGGTTCCTCAAAATCTAATGGCACAGCCTGCGGTTGTTCTTCCCGCACCACAGAGTTTGAATATAGCGCTTGAAAATAATCTTCCGCGGATGGAAGTAGCTCAGGATGGGACTATAACCCTTTATTTTACATGGCAGTACAGCTATTCTGACTTTGACTACTTTGAGCTGTATCTTGGTGATGACCCTACAAGATTTCCTTATGGATATACCATATACAAAAACGACCCAAACCTCACAGGCTCAAACGGGAGCTATACCTATAAGGTTCAAAGTCTTCCAAACGGGCAAAAGATTCCAAGCGGGACAATTTTTTATGCCAAGATAAGAAGTGTGAGGGTTTTGCAGGATCAGACGGGAAGTGTTGTTTATTACTCTTCTTATTCAAACACAATTGTGTTTTTGACACCTATCTTTGTTGAATGTTATACAAATGCTGAAGATGCCATTGATATAGTGTGGGACAATGTTTACTATTCTGGCAAGAGAATAGATTATGACATATATGTGTCAAAGGACATAAGCTTTACAACACCAACAAAGTATCAGATTGATGGTGACAGGATAACCCTTCTTCAAAGCCAAAAACCGGGTGGAAGAGTTGAAATTCTGCCGGGCAGAAAACTCAAATACACAGCAGCAGGACTTTCGCCAAGCAGTCTTTACTATGTAAAAGTTTTACCGAGAAATTTGCCTCAAGAGGTAATCTGGCGTGACCCGCAGACATACATACCCCCGAATATAAAGGTAATTGGTGAGGCGGCAACATACATTCAGGCAGAGGCTCAGAGGATTGCTGACAATGTTGTGTGGCTCAGGTGGGCAAAAGTGTCAATAGCTGAGAATGACTATGAGATTTACAAAGGTAGCAAAGACCAGATACCCACTTTGATTGGTACGGTTTCGGCAAACGAGTTTTTTGCTGTTGTGAGCATAACAGACGATGTGTTTTTCAGGATACAGGTTGATGTCTTTGATAGTTTCGGCAGAAAGGTGTCTATCAGGTCAAAAGACCTGTATGTTCATCCATATACACTGCCTTTTGCACCACCTGCAGCAGAAAATTTAACAGCTTTCCCAAAATCTCAAGATACAATCTCTTTGCGGTTCAAAATACCAACCGACAAAGAGGTTGTGTATGATTTTTATTACAAAAAATATTCGGATAGCAATGCTGATTTTTCTCTCTATGTATCCAATTATCAGATGAAAAGTTCTGATGAGGAAAAGGACGAGAACAATCTTCCCACAGGATATTATAGGTTTGACATCACAGGTCTTGAAAAAAACACTGTTTATGTTTTGAAGGTTGTTGTGAAGAAGAGGTTTTACGATTATGAACAGGGGACATACATTTACAAAGAATCAACCCCTGCTTTGACAATTTCATATACACTGTCAGGCGACATAACTCCGCCAACCACTCCAACCCTTTTGTCTGTTATTTATACAACTTACGACTCTGTAAGTTTATCGTGGCAGCCTATAACTATTGCAGGTGTCCAGCCACCGACTGTGGACAGGAGCATCTTTTATGAGGTCAACTTTGCAGTGTACCAGGATGGAATGGATATAACTAATCCAGAAAATCTTGATATAGCAAGTTTTCAAAAGATAATACTTTCTGACTATCAGGTAGATCAATCGGGCAAGATAGTTTTCAGGGTAAGCAGTCTCTTGCCAAACACAAGGTATGTATTTTTTGTAAGAGCGGTGAGAAAGATTGACAGTAGCGTTTATTATTCACTACCATCTAATGTTGTAATGACAACAACGCTAATAAAGTATGAAGTGCCGCTGCCTTCTACTGTTCCAGTTGTTGAAAACTTGAGCGTTGTGACAACAACGTATAACTCTGCCCTGCTTTCATGGAGCTACATAGAGAATGTGTATTTTGAAATTCAAGTATCAGAAGACATTAAAAACGCAAATGCTTGGCAGGTTGCATCTGACAGTTTTAAACCGTCTATAAAAGAGATTGATTATACCACCAGCCTTTGTTATTTCACAGTTCAAAACCTGAAACCTGATACACTTTACTATTTTAGGGTAAGAGCATATATAATCAAAGACAATCAGAAAGTGTATTCAGACTTTAGCAGTCCTGTTTTTGCCAGGACACAAAAGGTACCACCTCCAAAAACACCAATTGCTTTTGGTATAAAAGAGTATGGAAAGGATTATGCCGTTTTTGTTTGGGAGATTGCCGAGACAGGAAGAAGATATGTCATAGAGATAGCTGACAATATTTCATTTTCAAATTCTCAGAAGTACACAACCGACACAGATGCGACAGAGTATAAAGTAACGGGCTTGAAACCCAACACAAGGTACTGGGCAAGACTTTTTGCTATAGCTTCTGATGGTCAGCTATCTCAGTCAACTGAAATTATCTCTTTTGTAACCAAAAAGGATGTGAGCGAGTACACAGGTGTGTTTGATACTGTACAGGACACAACTCCGCCATTTGTGACAGTAGAGGACCCTGCAAGTGGCAGGATGATAATAGAGATTACCTATAGATATGTCAATGAGTCTTTGGACTCAAAGCCTGTTTTAATTGATTTTACAAAGAGAACAAGTTCATCTATTTTTCAGTTTGTGATAAAAATAAGATACGATGTTTTAAAAGCACTTGTTAAGCTCAATAAAGATTGCTTTGTCACATTAGATGGAGCGTCTTCGCAGTTCAATTTTGCTGCCATCGACAGTAGCGACATAAATAAACTGACAGTGTCTGGCGTATCACCCTCAAGTATCTATACTGAACTGATATTTATAAGAGCATCTGGCAAATATAACGTTAAAGATGCTATCTCTGAAGTGTATGATATCAGATACACAGCTTCAAGCTTGACAAAGCAGGTAGGAATATCATATTTTCCAATGCCAATTAAAATTTCGCTTGTAAACAGAGAACCATGGTCAGTCGCAATACCATATGTTTTTGATTTGACCTCTCTTTCTTGGAAAGAGCCAGAAAACGCCGAGTTTGCAAGTGACAATAAAAGTGTGACTTTTAATTTGCAAACGCCTCAGGCAACTGTGATTGTAAGAAAAAGCTTTTATAGAGACATAATTTCGAGTAGCTACGCAACAAAGCTTTACAATCTTTTTAAAACTATTGCCAGCGATGATACAAGCGATACAATAGGGATAAAAAGCGCTGTATCAAAACAGGAACTTGCCTCTTTTTTAGTATATTTTGCAGAGAAGAAAAGACTCTACAGGTTTGAGATAATTGACGATTATGTTAAAAAAGCGTACAAGGCAGGTATAATTGAAAATACCCAGGACAATTCTATTCTCACAAAAGAAGCTGCTGTAGATATGATGGTGAAGTTTTATGAAATTTACACTGGCAATGAAATCTTGGCAGACGATGTTACATGGACAAAACTTTCTGCAGATAGCAAATACATTTTATCATTGAAAAAAGCGTACAAGATGGGCTGGCTTTTTGACCACGTTACGTTCAATCCAAAAGAGACAGCAACAAGAGAATATGTTTTGGCCTTTTTCTATCACGTTGTTTCAAGTATGTAATAAAAATGTTATGGTCAAGAAGGTGATAAAACAAGATGAAAGGTTTTGTGAAAACTTTTATTTGCTTGATTTTAGCAGCAGTAATTTTATGGCAACCAAAGGTGTTTGCAACAGATGTGTTTTGTAAGGTTGAATACTACTTTAATGGAACGAACAATATGCAAGTTGTGCTATATTCAAAGACCAACAAGAGCTACTATGTAAAGGGATTTACAAGAGATTCAGACAGACAGCTCACAGTTTATTTTTCTGACAAGAAAACTTTTTTGGCTGAGTCAAATTCGGTTTTGATTCCACAGAGCATGTTTATCCTGCCAGTTAGAGTAATTCTTATGCCTTCTGATGGTTCTTTGCTGTTTAATGACATTAAAAATTCACCGTACAAAGACCACATTCTTTTTCTTGCAAGCATTGGAAAGATTGATGGGTATAAAGATGGCACTTTCAAACCGAAAAACAATATAACCCGTCAGGAGTTTGTAAAGCTTTTTGTAAATGTGTTTGATATAAAAATAGAAAAGAACATCAAAAAGTATTCTTTTTCAGACATTCAAAACTGCTGGGCAAAATCTGAGATAGAAACCCTTTATAAGATGGGAATTATCACAGGGATAAAAGATAAACAAAATAGGCTTGTTTTCAGGCCGAATGATGGGGTCACTTATGAGCAGGCATTTGCAATTTTGGCAAGGTATCTTAAGCTTAAGTCCACCTCAAAAAATGATTATAAGTCGTGGGCAAACCAGTATATAAATGCTTTTGTGGACAACCGACTGATAAGTCCAGATGAGGTAAAAAATTTAAAGTTAAATAGTTTTGCAACAAGAGAGTGGATTGCATATATTTTGAGCAAGGCTGTATTTAAATAGAAACAATAATTTTGCTTAATTTTGATATTGATAAAATTCAAAATGGGTGTATAATTATTAAGGTATGTTTATAAATTAAATCAACGAAAGGGGATATTTATAAATGTATAAGAAAGCCATAGCATTGGTTTTACTAATAGCTCTTTTTATTCCGTTTTTAAGCGGTTGTTCGTCAAATAACCAAAACATGACAACCTTAGAAAAGATAAAGAAGACCAAAGAGTTTGTGGTTGGCATGGACAACACGTTCCCACCAATGGAGTTTACTGATGATAACAACAATACAGTGGGGTTTGACGTGGACTTAGCAAATGAGATAGCTAAAAAGCTTGGTGCGAAGCTAAAGATTGTTGCTGTTGACTGGAGCGGAATCCAGAGCGCTTTAAAGTCCAAAAAGTTTGATGCTATTATTTCATGCTTTAGTATTACCGATGAAAGAAAGAAAGCTTTCAATTTAGCAGGCCCATATCTTTACATTCGTCAGGTTATTGCTGTGAAAAAGGGTGACAGCTCAATCAAAAGTTTTGAAGATTTAAAAGGGATTAAGATAGGCGTTCAAGCAAACACAACAGGTGACAGTGCTGTTCAAAAGATGAAGTTTATAAACTATGAAAAGGATGTCACACGATATGAAAGGATAACCGATGCTTTCAACGACCTTAACATTGGAAGAATAAAAGCAGTTGTGATAGACAGTGTTGTTGCTTACTACTATAAAAAACAAAATCCTGAAAAGTTTGATATAGCGCCTGCTCAGCTTGAAAGAGAGCCTGTGGGAATAGCCCTCAGAAAAGAGGACAAGGACCTGTACAATGAAATTCAAAAGATTTTAGACCAGTTAAAGAAGGACGGGACAATTGCTAAAATATCTGAAAAATGGTTTGGTGAAGACATTACAAAATAAAATAGAGGTGGCATGAGTTGACAGACAGTGTCATAATAAAGTACTTTCCTGTTCTTTTGAAAGCAAGCGTTGTTACAATTGAACTTACTGCAATTGCAGTTACAATCGGGCTTGTGTTTGGACTTATTGCAGCTCTTTTTAGAATTTCGAAAATAAAAGTTTTGAATTATATTGGCAGCTTTTATGTGTGGCTTTTTAGAGGAACGCCACTGCTTTTGCAGATATTCTTTATTTACTATGGTCTTCCCAAAATTGTTCCTGCTCTGACACTGCCAGCTTTTTTGGCGGGTGCAATTGCTCTTATTATCAACTCAGGTGCTTACACTGCAGAGATAATAAGGGCAGCAATTCTGTCAATTGACAAAGGGCAGTACGAAGCAGCAAAGGCTCTTGGAATGACATACCTTCAGACCATGAGATATATAATTGTTCCTCAAACATACAAGAGATTGATACCACCGATTGGCAATGAGTTTATTGCACTTTTGAAAGACTCATCACTGGTATCAACAATAGGGATGGTTGAGCTTATGCGCGCTGCACAACTAAAAGCGTCTGCAACAGGAAGGGATGCAGAGATTTATATAGCTGCGCTTGTGATATATTTGGCTCTTACCACAGTTTTTTCTACAATATTCAATTGGCTTGAAAAGAGGCTGGGGAAGTATGAGCAACAATAATGCAGTAAACAATAATAAAATAATAATTGCAAAGAACATTGTTAAGTATTTCGGGCACAATCTTGTGCTGGACAAGGTGTCCTTGGAGGTAAAGAGAGGAGAAGTTGTGGTTATAATAGGACCATCGGGGTCTGGCAAGAGCACTTTCTTGCGCTGTCTTAACCATTTAGAGAGAATCAACTCAGGGTATATTGAAATTGACGGATTTGTTATTGAAGACAAGGGGCTGCACGAAAAGCATAAAAAACACAGCTCAAAAGAGATAGCAAGATTTTGTTCACAAATAGGTATGGTATTTCAAAGGTTTAACCTGTTTCCTCACATGACAGCGCTTGAGAATGTGATAGTTGGACCTGTTGTTGTGAATAAAATGAAAAAAGAAGAGGCAGTGGAGCTTGGACTTGAGCTTCTTGAGAAGGTAGGGCTCAAGGACAAGGCAAATTCATACCCTGCACAGCTTTCTGGTGGACAGCAGCAAAGAGTTGCAATTGCCAGAGCTTTGGCTATGAAACCTAAAGTGATGCTGTTTGATGAACCGACATCTGCACTTGACCCTGAACTTGTGGGTGAGGTTTTGAACGTCATGAAAGAGCTGGCAAGGGAAGGCATGACAATGCTTGTTGTGACCCATGAAATGGGGTTTGCGAGAGAGGTTGCAAACAGAGTTGTGTTTATGGACAAGGGGAAGATTGTGGAGGAAGGGCTGCCTGAAGAGATTTTCACAAATCCAAAGCAAGAGAGGACAAGACAGTTTTTGCAAAAGATACTGTGATTGTGGTAAGATTAAAAAATGTGTATTTGAGAGCAAGCATAAGAGGGCTGTCTTTTAGGTTTTTAATGGCAGCCCTTTTTAGCTGCCAGAAAAGATTTTTTACAGAAAGGAAGAAAAAACTTGAGTGGAAAACGAAAGATTTTAGCAGATGCCGTTTTGCTTTTTGTTACAATGGTATGGGGAAGTTCGTTTGTACTCATGAAAAACACAGTTTTAAATATGAATCCAGTGGCATTTTTGGCTGTCAGATTTACACTTGCCTGGCTGATAGTATTAGTAATATTCTGGAAAAATCTAAGAGGGTTGAAATTAAGAGAAGTTCTTTATGGTAGTATCATTGGATTTTTTCTATTTGTTGGGATGCTGTTGCAGGTTATAGGCTTAAAGTTTACATATGCATCAAAATCAGCTTTTATAACTGGGCTGACTGTCATCTTGGTTCCTGTATTTGTGGCTCTGATTGAGAGAAAGATACCCAAAATTAATGTTACTGCCGGTGTAGTGTTGGCTTTTGCTGGGCTTTGGCTTTTAAGTGGTGCAAAACTTTCAAATTTTAATTTTGGTGATTTTCTTACTCTTCTTGCTGACCTTGGGTTTGTGTTTCAAATTATCTTTATTGACATATTCACGGCAAAAGATAATATAAACACAATAAACATTGCAATTTTTCAGCTGATGAGCGCAGCGTTTTTATATGTGATGGTTTCAATGATATTTGGTATTAACCTCATAAATGTTAAAATAAATCTTACAGCCATTATTACTATTTTGATAACAGGTATTTTAGGGACAGCATTGGCATTTACTGCTCAAGTGTTTGTCCAGAAATACACAACACCCACTCATACAGCACTCATTTTTTCTGCTGAGCCTGTTTTTGGTGCAATTTTTTCTGCCATAATACCGTCTGGGCCAAACAACACAACTGAGATTTTACCTTTGATTTCTTATGTGGGATGTGGTTTAATCTTAATTGGGATGATTGTAGCTGAGCTGAACCTCGATAAAAATCTTGATATGGAGTGAAGTTTTAAAGATGGAGATTGTATTTCTTGGCGGAGCCAAAGAAGTTGGCGCATCGTGCGTTTTAATAAAGGCTTGCAACAAAAATATACTTATTGACTCTGGTATAAGAATGAAAGAAGACAAGCTCCCAAACTTGCAACTTCTTCGCGAGCTTGGTGGTGTTGATGTTTGTCTTATTTCGCATGCTCACCTTGACCATATAGGAAGCCTTCCTCTTATTGCAAGAGAATATCCTCATATTTTCTTTTATGCAAATCAGCCAACAAAAGATTTGATAAAAGTGCTTTTGTATGATAGCTTGAGGATAATGGAGATTGCAGAGGATGAAATACCTATCTATGCTGAGAAGAATGTAGAAGATTTGCTTGATAGAACTCTTACCTATGGATTTAACTACACATTTGAACCCATTGAAGGGATTAAGGTGACATTTTTCCCGGCAGGCCATATCCTTGGCGCTTCCATGATATTTATTCAGACTCAAGAGGGAAGTGTACTTTACACAGGCGACTTTTCAGCAGACAGACAGCTGACTGTCGACAAAGCTTCAGTTCCAAAAATTAGACCTGATGTTGTCATATGTGAGTCAACCTACGGTGACAGGCTTCACACAAACAGAAGCTTTGAAGAAGAGAGGCTTTTTAACACAGTAGCAGAGGTTGTATCACAAGGTGGTAAAGTTTTAATTCCTGCCTTTGCAATTGGAAGAGCACAGGAGATTATTCTTATCCTCAGAAACTATATGAAAAAAAGAAAGGTTAGCTTCAATGTGTTCATTGATGGAATGGTAAGAGAGGTTATAAGAGTTTATAGAAATAACCCTACTTATTTGTCTTCAAGGTATTACAAGAGAGTGTTAAAAGGAGAAGAAATATTTTTAGCAGATAATATACATGTTGTATCTGATAAAAAACAAAGAGAGGAAATAGTTTCTTCTTCAGACCCATGTGTCATAATCTCAAGCTCTGGTATGCTCACAGGCGGACCTTCTGTTTTTTATGCTGAAAAGATTGTACAAAGTCAAAATGCCCTAATTGCAATAACAGGGTATCAGGACGAAGAAGCGCCCGGAAGAAAACTTCTCGAACTTGCCGAACTTCCGGAAAACGAAAGAAAGATTGAGCTAAATGGCAAAGAATATGAAGTAAAGTGCAGGGTTGAAAAGTATGGGCTTTCGGCACATAGCGACAGAGATAGAATACTTGGATTTTTGGCAACGTTAAAACCAAGGACGGTCATTTTTGCACATGGCAGTGAAGATGCAATTTCACAAATTTCGGATATGGCAGTAAAGGAGCTTGGAGCAAATATAATTGTTCCGCAAAATGGTGAGATAAATTCAATTTCAATTGATAAACCAAGAAAGCAGCTGTCATTTTTCAATGTTAGGAAGCTAAACAATCAAGAACTTTTAAATGAAGAGAACTTGAAACTTTTGTGGCAGTACCTTGTAGAGAATAAACAAGAGTCAAATCATATAACTGCTGAACATGCCATTTTGATTTGGAATGGGAAAGAGTTCTTGGAAAGAGATGAAGTAAACAGGGTATTTGAACTTTTAAAGAAGTCGGTTTATTTTGAACAAAACCCCAGAAAACCCTACTTGTTTAGGATTTTATCTGCCCAAGAGGTAGAAGAAAGGTTAAAGCCAAAGCCTATGGAGCAGAACAAAATGAGAGAGCTTGCATTTGAAATGTTTGCAGAATATGGACTGTACAAAGTTGGTATGGACATTGAAAACAAGGTGGTTACATTTTATTTTCATTTTCCAGAGGCAACAAAAAAGCTTGAAGAAAAAATAAGGGAATTTGAAAAGTTGACACTCTGGAAGGTTGACATAAATCCCAATATTAATCTGACGTATGCTTCAGAATATGTTAAAAATCTTCTCAAAGATTATAACGTTAAGGTTATGAAATTTTCATACAATCCTGTAATAAATGCTATTGTGATAAGAATAAAAGAAAATTTTGAGGAGATGAAAAGCGTATCTGAAAAATTTTTAAAGGAAACTGGAGTTAGTCTAATATTTGATGTAGAGGACAAAAAACAAGAGGAAAAGGTAGATTTGCAAAAACCTAAGATGGAGCAGAACAAAGCCCTTCTTTTGATTGACCTCTATTTTGAAAATGAAAAGGATAAGATTTATAAGAAAAGCATTAAAGAAGGAGGAAAATATATAGAACTTTCGTTTGTGACACCTTTTGTGGGCGAAAAGTATAAAGACAAGATTGAAGAGCTCTCAGCAAAAACCGGATGGGATATAAAAGTGTCTCAGTCAATAAATCAGGTTGAGATGATAAATATATTAAAAGAGATATTGTCAAAATATAATATAGAAATTCAAAAAAATCCCAGTATTTATCCTTCAGCAAGAGAGGTAAAGATAAAACTAAGTGAAGGGGTACAGGAAGAAATTTTGAAAAAAATATCAGATGAGTTTTTTGAGCATACAGGGTTTTATCTGAAAGCATAATTTTTCTCATAATTCCAATTGCAAGCAGATTTACTTGATAATTTTAAAAGAATACAACAAAGAGGGCGATTCAAATGGAAGCAAAAAAGCCCAAGGTTTACAACTATAATAAACTACCAACACTCAAACTCCTTGAAAAAACTTGGCACGCCCGGGGGGAATCGAACCCCCGACCACAGAAGTTCTGTGAATGATAAATTACCAAATAACAGCCAGCCGTATATTGTTTGATTTTACTGCACTCACAGACTTCAAAATTGTATCTAATTGCCTTGAAAAGTATAAAATTTTATCCGTGTAGGTGTCAAATAGGTGTCAAGTGCATGGTGTTCTTTTCGAACTGGTAATGAATATTCATGCATATGAATTTGATGGCGAACATTAACCTGGACTGCCTGTATCTTCTTTTGAATACAAGAAAGATTTAAACAAGCTATCAATCTTTTTGGCAACCGATTCTTTCATCTCGGTTAACACGTGGGAATAAATATTGAGAGTGGTTGATATATCTTTGTGTCCAAGTATTTCCTGGATGACTTTTGGTTGTTCATTGCTCTCAAGAAGTCTTGTGGCAAATGTGTGCCTTAAAGCATGAAAGTTGATGTCCAGTTCTGCTTTTTTAATGATTCGATAAAAAGTCCTTTGAAAATTTCTCGGGTCAATTGGAGTTCCTACTGCAGTACAAAATACATAATCGTTATCTATGTATCCAGCACCTGCTTGTTCTTTCTCTTTCTCTTGTGCTTCCTTGTGCTTTTTTAGTTCTTCCAAAGTTATTTCTGCCAAGGGTACAATTCTGATACTATTAGGTGTTTTCACTTCGTTCACTATAAGAGATGTTGTTGTTTCTGTGCTACCATATGTTCTGGCTCGTAATATGGTTCGTTTGACTGTCAGGATTTTTTTCTCGAAGTCAATGTCACTCCACTTGAGCGCTAATATTTCACCCAGCCTTAATCCTGTAGTAAGTGCCAGAACGAACGCTGGTTTTAACCGTTCCACTTCCAGGGCTTCTAAAAATCTTCTTTCTTCTTCTAAAGTTAAAACTTTTATTGTTTCTTTCTTTTTTGACTTCGGCAGTGTCACTGCTTCGCTAACATTTCTTGGTAGCAAACCGCTCTTGACGGCTTGTTTTAAAGCTGAGTGCAGGATTGTATGAATATGTTTAATCTTGCTGGTTGATAAACCTTCTTCCTTCTTTTGATTGTATAATTGTTTAAGATGTTCAGGTCTGATATCTTTAAGTTTTAAATTACCTATGTGTGGCACGATGTGGACTCTAATTAATTGTTTCATAGCTTTCAAAAGTGGAGATTTTTATTTGGTTTCTTTTATATGTCCATAGCCAAATTTTTAGCCATTCGCTCAAAGTAATTTTACTGCTGTCAACATCAAAACCCTGTTCAATCTCGTTTAAGGCTTTTCTTATTTTATCAGCCACTTCTTGCCTTGTTCTGCCATAAAAGAATTTCTTTTTTGATTTCCTTTTTCATCATAGCCAACAGTAATAAAGCCACACCATCTTCCATCTTTTCTTTTGAAAATGCTGCCTTCACCTTTACCGCGCCTTCCCACTCTTACATCTCTCCCAGTGAAAAATGTTTTACAATTTAAAATTTCTTACAAAAAATGATATCAGAAAGAATGTTCCTGTCAACCTCTCTTTCATCAACCAAAAATAAAAGAGTTTGTCTATAGCTTATTAAGGCAGAGGACTGATTTCCTCTGCCTTTTTTTATTTTGAACCAAATTTTTTTTGAAGAGGGTTAAGGGAATGGTAAAGAATTATTTGATTACATTAACTTTGAAGAACAAATCTTTAGATGAAGTAAAATCATACAAAAAGTTAGCAAAAAATTTTTTAAATTCACTTAGAAATTTTTGTAAAAAAGAGAAAGTAAATTATGCAGTATGTTTTTCTTTTTCAAAATCAAAGATTGAAAATGGGATTAGAAGAAATTCGAGACTCCATTTTCATCTAATTTTGACAACAAATAAAATAAACAAGATAAAAAATTTTATAACAAGGTATTGGAAATATGGATTTGTACATTTTAAAAATGTATTCCATTGTTTATTTGAAGCTATGCGATACACTATTGCCCAAGAAGAATGGGCTTTTATTCAGGGGAACGACTGCGTATACAAAATGGAAATATTAAGCATTATTGAGAATAATTATAATTCATCTGAAAAGGAAAATTCATCTGTTGTTGAAACTCAAAAAGGTGAGAAACTTGAATTGAAATTTAATAATATTAGGGATACTGGTAATATTGATAATCCTGGAGTATTCTACGACGTAGTTATTGTGTATGGTATTCTTGTGCCACATAGGAAGTGGTATTATGATACAAGTTGATTTGTTTTAGGGGATAATTAGGTGTTTTAGCTGGTTGTTAATCAAAATTGTGATTTACAAAAAACAGGATTAGCTGATAAGAACAGCAGGCTTTTCATGTGTTCAGGATTGTGCTAAAATAAGAGTGAAAGCTTCAGCAGGAGGCTTTTCGTTATTGCTCTCGGGAAGGGAGAGGTTTTTCGTTACTGCCTGCTGAGGCTGGTTTTTTAATTTTCAATTGGAGCAGTATTTCAGTTGATTTGGTGGTTGAATTTTAGTTTTTGTTGGATGGCTTAAAAGATTTGTATCCGACTCATTGAAAAGGACTCTGCCAGTACAGAAGGTACGATAGAGAGATTTTTGAGATACGTGACGCTTTTGGTTTTAAGGGAAAAACAGGGGGATGGAAAGTTTTTGCTAATTCGACATTAATGGTTAAGGGGCAGGGTTTAAAACCCTGTCTTTTGTTTTAAGATGTTCTTGTTTGAATTTTGGTTTTTGATTTATCTGATGTCCTTTCGATACAGTTCAAACAACCAATGAAGAAAACAATTCTGGAAGCTATTGCGGAGTACGTGAGGAAGGTTATACTTTCAGTGACTGTGAAAAGCTTTAGGCCTTTCTAAAAAAATAGTAAGTTGTGGCAGAAAAAATTGAAGAAAGGCAGCTGTGGGAAACCACATTGCAGGATGGGATTGAAAAATGAATCCACTTTGGGCTATATGAGTAGACCGGGGCAAGGGCGTACTGTCAGAAGAATGTTAATCTGCCGTAAGAAACATACATGTATACTCGAAATTAGCCATAGCCAACTAGCGTTCATTATTAGAAATGGTTAAATTCAATGGTGAAGAAACTTGCAAATGTGTGTGAGAAAGCTAAATCAAAAGCTCAAATCAAGCATGGAGTATATCGCAAAGTCGTTGATATACCTGGATTTGTGGGGTAACAGACAAACCTGCAAATGGCTTTTGAGCCGGGGTAGAGTGTGGGAAATACCAAAAGAGTAGTGATAGGTGCTGTAAACGATTACATTAGAATTGTAAAGCTTGAAAGTTGCTGGGCGAGCAAAAAGCCAACCAAAAAGAGCCAACTCAAGACTTGCGCCGGTAGTTGAAAACCTCGAGAGTACTGGCTTTTAAACTATTGCAAAAGTCTGAAATTGGATGTATACTTAAATCGGAGTGATGATTATGGAAAGTAGTATAATGAGAGAGATTTACAATATTCAGGAAAAATTTTATGAAGAAACAAAAGATATGACTCTAAAAGAGTTTTTAGAATATATTCACAAAAGAGCTGAGAAGGTAGTGAGGGAGATAAAAGGAGTGTCAAAGGAAGAAAAACAGGATGGGACTATAAGATACTGCTGAACAAAAGTTATAATAAAAACAGTTAGAGAAACTGTATTCAAAACGTGTCTATAGAAATGTAAAAATAGAAACTACCACAGCAAAAGCTGTGGTTTTTGTTTTTTGTGTGGTATAATAAAAGTGTAAGTGAGAAATTTTCAAGTGTGAAAGGTGATTTTGTTATGTTGTTTACAGTAGTAGTAAGCAAAGAAGACAATTGGTATATAGCTAAATGCATAGAAAACAGTGTAGCTTCGCAAGGAAAGACTATCGAAGAAGCAATAGCCAACTTGAAGGAAGCTCTTGAACTTTACTATGAAGGAGAAGAGATACAAAAACCACAGATGCCACCGCTAATAACTACAATAGAGGTGGCAGTATAAATGTCACCAAAATATCCTGTACTGAAGCCCCAGGAGATAATAAGAGCGCTCAAAAAAGCTGGGTTCAAGGAAGTATCACAAAGAGGCAGTCATCTCAAGCTAAAGAGAGAAAATCCAACAAGGATTGTTATTATTCCTATGCATGAAGAAGTTGCAAGGGGTACGCTAAAAAGTATTTTGGAGCAGGCAGGAATAAGTCTGGAAGAGTTTTTGAAACTGTTGTAGGAAGTTCTGACACAGCGCAAGAGGAGAAGAGATAAAGGATGATGGAGACAAGTGCAATGAAGGAGCTGCACAGGATAAGAGAGCGAATATATGAAGAGACGAAAAACATGTCTCGGGATGAATTCATAGAATACATTAGACGAAAAGCCAACAAAGTAAGAGAAGAGATGAAAAGGTTCAGAGAAAAAACTGTTAACGAAATTAACTGAAGCACAAGTTAATGTCAAGAGCCCATCACGCCTCTTTGCTGATTTTTTGTTCTAAAGAGCCAGCAAATGCGGACCAGGGTGGGACGGAAAAATCAAAAACTACTGGCAGGAGAAGGTGTTTGCCAAAGCAGGTTAGCGTGAGGTTGTCCGGGCAGTTGCATACTACGATGGGTGCGTTTTAAAAATTTCAGAAAGAGGGCTTGACAGGGGGATTAAGGTGTGGTAGATATATTAATAAGTCGTATTATGCCTAAAAGGTTGTTAATACAAAAAGTTCATTTTTATTCGGTATTTTAGTTTAAAATAGTAAAAAGCAAAGCCACAGGTTATCAAAGGCCTGTGGTTTATTTTTTTGTGGGGAATAGGTCACTTTTTGCACGGTGCGAGTATAAATATTTGTCAGAGAAATATAGAAACGATGTACGAGGGATGCGTCGTGCAGCCTCTACTCAAGTAAATAGCAAAACTATTGTTTCCGAAAATACTTTTGAGTGTATTGATGTTTTGTATTTTGGCATTACATTTTCATGCATATACCGTGGTCGGTAGTACCAGCAATGATGTAAGTAGTTTTAAACGGAAAGTTATTTTAGTCGGTTTTTAATAATATATCCAGCGCGTTTGAGCGAGTATACGAATTAAACACATCAGTTCGCATTTTGCAATGGGCTATAGAGCAATGTAAAATAACAAAGATTTTTAAGACGTAATATAAGTTGTCCAATCTAATTCGAATGATTTCTTACCAAGAAGGATGGTAAAATTTTAAATACACAAAATTATTTACACACTCAAAGCTAAAGCTAAAGGGGTGGGCATTCAGAATACCCACCCCAACTCTTGACAAAGAGCCGCTTTTTTGTTATTGTCAATACTTTTTCGGTTCTTTCCTACCCTAGTTGAAATTAAATAATAAACCCTCATTTCTTAACATTCCGAAACTACAGCGGCCGTACATATAATTTAATAGTCTTTTCCTTATACTCGAAAAATAAAATTTATTCAAATGGCTTCGGGAAGAACCCATTTTATGATATCATTATGCAACAGACACAATTTTATTTTAACATCCGGTGCTGCAATAGCTCATATTAAAAAAGGACCGCACATTTATTCGTTGGAGTACAATCTCATGCGAAAAAATGCTTGATGATACAAAGAAAGCGGCAATATTTGAAGCTACTTGAGTAGGTGTTAATCCTGATTTTGGAGAAATCGTTCATATAAAAAATGTTTCATTGGCTTATCTTTTTTTAATAATTTTCAAATGTTCAGTTTATGCGATTATATTGTTAACAATATCAATTGAGTGCTATAATTTAGATAACCTAAAGAATAACTATATTTATTAGATTAATGGGTAAAAGTTCAGAAAAAGTAAAAGATGATTTGTGAAAGTGACAAACTTTAGAAAAATAAGCTATACCAATTTTATTCTAAAAACAATAGGATGGTGAAATTATGGATTTTCTTATATGCAAGATACCAGAAGAGATTGAAAGAGAAGAAAAGCGTGGTAATTTTGGTCTGGCTCTAAAATTGATAGAAAAATGGTTAGCTGATGAAAGAATAACTGAGATACAAAGAAAGCGTTTAATGTATGAAAAAGATAGAATAAACAAACTGCTCGAAAGCTATCCTTTTGATGAAGAAAGTGCTTTAAAGCAGGCAATGGAGTTAATTGATTCTTTTACTTATAGTGAATTCTACCAACTTTTGGGGGAAGGCTATATTGATTACATAGTAGTTGAAGGAAAGAAGAAATTTGAAGAGCATTTTGTTCAAAATATAGGTTTTACTGTTCCAGCATACAGAGAAAGGATCAAGAAAGATCCTGTTTCAGAGAAGGCAAGAGAATTGCTCAACAAGAGATTAGAACAACTGACAGAGGGTAATCCTGCCAAAAGATACCGAGTACGAGCAAAGATAACTGTTACCATTAAAGACGATGCAGATAATTTTCGTGTTTGGCTTCCTTTTCCGAAAGAAGAGTTTCAGGTTTGCGATGTGAAACTTGTTTCAGCAAGCCACAGAGACTATTTTCTTGCAGACAACCGAGCTGCTCAGAGAACTATTTACTTTGAAGGCAAAGAGAAAGAGTACTTCGTTGAGTTCGAATACACTATAAATGAGTGGATAAACAAAGTTGACCCGGAAAAGGTTGAAGAAAATGATTTAACTGAATTTCTTTGTGAGGAACCACCTCATGTGTTGTTCACACCATACCTGAAGCTTTTAACTAACGAAGTAGTTGCTGGCGAGGAGAATCCTTATTTAAAAGCGAAGAAAATTTACGATTGGATCACAACACATGTTAGGTACTCTTATGTTCGACCATATGCCACTTACGAGAACATACCACAATATGTTGTAGAGAACTTGAAAGGAGATTGTGGCTTTCAGGCTCTCCTTTTTATAACTATGTGCCGGATTGCTGGAATACCTGCTCGATGGCAGTCTGGGTGGTATGCGAATCCTTTGATGGCTTCTCCACACGACTGGGCTTTGTTCTACGTCAAACCTTATGGTTGGCTGCCGGCAGATCTTTCATTTGGTGGGGCAAGACGGGAGAATGAAAAACTTCGCAGTTTCTATTTTGGTAACTTAGATGGTTTTAGGATGGTCGCAAACTCAGACTTTATGAAAGAATTCGTACCCAAACCAAATTTCCTGCGATTTGATCCCACAGATAATCAACTTGGTGAAGCCGAATCCTCATTTGGGAAAGTTAAAACTAAAAGCAGGATTGAGATAATCTCTTTTGAAGAAATCTGAGGAGAGGGTGATATATTTCGATGAGTAAGATAGCAAATGTCAAATTAGATGTCAAATACTACGAGTATGATAAGCCTTTTCACATCACTGGAAGTATATCTTCTGAGACAAAAAATGTGGAAGTAGAAGTCACACTTGAAAGTGGTGCCAAGGGTTACGGTGAAGCTGCACCTTCGTTTAGAGTCAATGGGGAAAAGGTTGAAATGATCTCTGCACTCGAGTCTTTTGTGAGAGATTCGCTTGTTGGACTTGATGCGCGACAGTATCGAAAGATCTTTGAAATAACTGATAAGCTATTTGCTGTTCCCAGTTTAAAGGCTGCTATTCAATATGCTGTTTTGGATGCATTGAGTGAAGAGACGAATATTCATGTCTACCAACTTCTTGGCGGAGCTTTGAAAGAGATTGAAACGGATAAAACAGTAGGGATAGACACAATTGAAAATAGAGTTAGCGAAGCAAAAAAAATTTTTGACTCGGGCTTTAGGGTCATAAAGATAAAGCTTGGAGAAAATTTGAAAGAAGATATAGAAGCAATGCTTGAGATTTACAAGGTGACCAAAGGTGCAAAATACATTGTGGATGCGAATATGGGATACACACCAAAGCAAGCAGTGGAGTTTGCCCAGCAGATTTACAAAGCAGGAATAGACATAGCTGTGTATGAACAACCAGTTATTTCAAGTGATATCGATGGGCTCAGATTTGTCAGATTTCATGTTCCTTTTCCTGTTGCTGCCGATGAGTCTGCTAAGACAAAATTTGACGTCATGAGATTGATACGTGAAGAAGCTGTAGATTATGTGAATATAAAGCTGATGAAATCCGGAATAAGCGATGCTCTTTCTATTGTAGAGCTTGCAAAGAGTGCTAACCTGAGGTTAATGATAGGATGTATGTCTGAATCAAGCGTCGGGATTAATCAGAGTGTTCACTTTGCCCTTGGAACTGGAGCATTTGACTTCCATGATCTTGACAGTAATCTAATGTTAAAAGAACCAAAGTTTAGAGGGAAATTCATTCAAAATGGAGCGAAGATGATAGGATATTAAGTGAAGTTTAGTAACAACAAAATTTGCAAAAAGATGCTACTTTTAATATTCCGATTTGGTTTAAAATTTTTATTTTTGTTGTAAAATTAAGTGCAATAGGGTAAGAAATATTGAAGCCATAGCTTCAAACTGTGTATGGTATTAGTTGAGAATACAAACACATACAAAGAAGGTTTGAAGCTATGGCCTATGATAATAATACCAAAAAGAGAAGGAAATTTAAACACACAAGTAGAACCGAAAGAGGAGCGATAGAAAAACTGATAGAGCTTGGTCTGACCATAAGAGAAATAGCAAGAAGATTAGGCAGAAATGCAAGTACTATTTCACAGCAGGATAAAGCAAGGAACAACAACTCAAACGAAGAGTGATTTGAGTACATTTGAAAAGTATTTAGCACCAACAGGACAAGCTGTGTATAACAAAAACAGAGCAAGGTACGGTAGAAAAAGTAAACTTTTAGAAGTGAAGGAATTTTTGAAGCTTGCAGAAAAGCTGAAAGATAAGTGGTCAGTCGATGCGGTGGTTGGATACTGCAGACAGGAACTTGGATTTAGCAAAGATGAGATGGTATGTACAAAGACATTATACAACTGGATAGGAAAAGGGTTTTTGAAAGTAAAGAACATAGATTTGCCAATTAGAGTTAGATTAAAGCCAAGGAAAGTAAGCAGAAAAGTAGCAAAGAATAAGCCAAAAGGTAAGGGTATAGAAGAAAGACCGTAGAAAGTAAATAACAGCGAAGAATTTGGACATTGGGAGATAGGTACTTTCAAAGCTTAAGAGTTCTTCAGCCAGTGTATTGGTTACTCTAACAGAGAGGTTAATAAGATTTGGTCTGATTTTTGTAATACTGAAAAAAAATACCTGAGAATATTTATCAGCAAGTATTTCATCAGGAGTTTCAGCTTTAATGAAAATGAAAGGTGATATTCTTACTACTACGTTTCTGTACGACTGCATGTTTACAAACTTACATTGGAGTTTCAGGCTTTTTTCCAATTCCTTAATTCTAACTATGATGCAAATTTGACAAAACACATCAGATGACTTTTTTTGAGGACGTTAGAATGGAAATATTAAACCAGTTCGTAGAATACACTAAGATTCCTCGATTTATGTTCTGGGGGTATGAAAAGGGTACAGATGTTGTGAATTATGCAGAACCAGAGAAAGCTTTTGTGGATTGGTTGTACGTTCGTGGGCTGCATCAGAAGTGGCCTTTTGAGAGGATTTGCTCTATGATGGATGATATGTATCTAACTGACGAAGATTTCAGCTTGGACAAGGTGAGGGAATACATTAAAGAGATTGAGAACAAAGATTTGAGCAGCAGACTTTTAAAGCTGTTCGAAGATGCACTTAAGGATGTGTTTGAGAAGAACAAAAATAACCCATTCAGCAAGATTTTGTAGTGGTAAGAAGCAGGGTTATGCTAAAGTTTTACAAAAAATTGGCTATTTTCATGGCTGAGATTGTTCTTGCAGTGCTTTGTTTTCTTGTTATAATGATAGTTAATTGTGGACTACCATCTACCTACAAAGTTAAACTGCCCTTATTCTCACAGGGTGGTTTACACACCCACTACTGATTATCTGCTCTACAGTAGACTCATCAGGTTTTAGAGTTTATTGGCTTCAACCCAGCATAGTTATTAATCCTTCAGCGTTCAATGAATAATGTACCTGCTCATTGAAATTTTAAACTTCATGTATTATAATAAACTCAGAACAATAGGTAGAGAGGTGTTTTAGATGATACAGGCAACGTCAAAGATTACTGGTAGGGGTCAAGTACAACTGCCAGCTGAGATAAGGAAAGTTATTGGTGGGGAGATAGGGGACACTGTACTTTTCACGATGCAGGACGACGGCAAAGTTGTAATTGAAGTGATAAAGAAGCGAAAACTATCAGAGTTGGGCGGTTCTCTGAAGTCATCAGTTGCGTTCACGGATTTGGAACATGAAGCAAATAGCACAAAAGAAATCTGGGTAAATAAAAGACAGAAGGGGACACAGTAATGGAGAAAGTTTGGATTGATGCAAATGTTATTTTGAGATATTTTCTGCAAGACCACCAGGAGTTTTTCCAGAAAGTTCAGAAGATTATGCTCGAAGCGGAGCAGGGGAAGTTAAAACTGCTTGTTGCCCCAATCACGATTGCAGAGGTTGTATGGACTCTTGAGTTGTTTTATAAGATACCAAGGAAGGAGATAGCTGATGTTCTAAGTGCTTTCATATGCTCTGATGGTATTGAAGCAGAGGAAGCTGATGTTGTTCTTTTTGCACTCAAAAGCTACAAAGAAAGCAATGTTGATTTCATTGATGCATATCTTTCTCATTACATGGCAAAGTTGGGGAACAACAAGATATTCACTTTTGATAAGAAACATTTTTCACGACTTGATGTAGAAATTTTGAATACAGATTAAGGATAGTGAAAATGGTTCCCATGGAACCGACTCCAGCACCCTTAAATGAACTCGATGATTTCTTTGGAGTAAGCATAGATTATCTGCTGTACAGGACTGATTGTGCGTGTCTCAGAAAAGCAAGATACAAAAAACAGTCAACTACAAACTCCAACAGATGCAAACAAAGAAACTGCCACTGACGATATAAAAGAGTTGTTGCTTCTGGCTCAAAATCTGCAGGAGGAAGATTTGAAACTTTTAAAACAAATGGCAAAAAGGCTTGGGAGGCAATCTGCAATTTTCTATACCTAAGAATGCTGCCATTTAAGTCAAAAAAAACAATTTGAAATTTTAGGTTGCAGGTAAGGAAAGGAGTTTGTAGGATGTTAAACACAACTGCAAAAGATGAGGAGTAGAAATTTCTTAAATGCAATTGTGTTATAATAAAAAATTCCTTATAAACTTTGGAGATATCAAAATATTTAGGCTTACCAGAAGATATGGTATAATAAAGTCGAAAAACTTGAGTGGAAGAACGAAAACACATAAAATTGGGATATTATCTGCATTGGGGTTACAAATGAGTTAGGCGTAAGTACAAATTGGAGATGGTGATTATGTCATCATTATCTTTAAAAATAGTATATGGGAATACTAATAGAAAAACGGCATATGAAGGAATTGTTTTGCAAAATGTTTTCAACGAGTACTTATCTAAACGAGTAAAGAAAAGATTTTATGATATAGATGGTACTATGTTACTCATTAATGAGTTTGAGAATATAGCCTCAACAGGTTTTGAAAAATCTTTACTCGTTAATATATTTTCAATTTCACCACCTGCAGAAGACTGGAGAATTGGAGAAGCTTTAGCTGAATGTTATTTGGAAGATTTTGAGGGTGCAAGATTTTATTACCCGCCTTTTAGAGATGCAAGGAATCCTAAAGCAAATCTTCAAGGAGCAGATTTAGTTGGTTTTGTAGATATTGACGAAGAAAATACTATATTCTTATTTGGAGAAGTAAAAACATCTGAAGATAAAAATTCTCCGCCTCAAGTGATGTATGGGAGATCAGGTATGATAGATCAACTTCGGAATATACAAGCATTCCTGTAATGAACGAAAATGAGTGAAAATGAAGTGAAATGAGATTTGCAAGAAGGAGGTACCTCCTGGTAAAATACAGAATGTAAGTTGTACAACTTACGACAAAACACAACAAAGGAGGTA
>OFGS01000032.1_pt1 | contig 42941 bp, 55 predicted proteins | sample 1521851 | NCBI WGS metagenome assembly OFGS01 (sample SAMEA3142070, study PRJEB24117) | hot springs metagenome
GAACAAATAAAAAATAAAGCCGATGAGCGGAAAACTGCCGAACAAAACGAGCCATGTGAGCGTTTTTGTCGGATGGCGGTTTTCTAAAAAGATGACGAATGAAATGAAAATGACCGACAAGGTAACGAATAAGCTGAACGTTCCGAGCAGCCAGCCTTCCCAATAATCTTTCGTGATCGTTAAAAAGCCGATGAAAACAAGGATAAATAGTGCAACCTTTAAAGCATTTCTCATGTATCTTTCACCTAACCTTACGGAAAAAAAGCCGATTTCAAGCAATTGAAATCGGCGTTATGAGTTTGGAAAATGTTTTGCGATCATCGTTAGCGCTTGTTCTTCGATGACGACTTTTCCGTATTCTTCAAGACGATGAATTGTCATTTGGGAATCTTGCCCATATTCAAGCAATATGCTTAACATATTGTCAATGTCGCGATCGGCATCTTCTTCTGTAAATTCGACGTACAAATAGTAGCTGTTTTCAAATGCGAATAGGCGATTGTTTAATGTTGAAAAATCGCGACGATGAGCAAGGGCGATGACGTCTTCAATATTTTTGAAGCGGATGACAAATTGTAGCGGATTTTCAGGCGCTGTCGATGATGATGTTTTAATGATGTTAAAATGTTGATCTAATATTTGCTCGATTTTTTCATCGACAGGTAAATCTTTAAATCGTTCATCGTTAATTGGAAGTTCTAACTTCGTTCCGTCTTTAGAAATTTGCGCTCTTGTGACGAGCACTTCAATGCCTTTTTCAAGCGCATGCACTTGAATCCAAAGCGGGCCTTCTAAATAAAGTTCCGCTTCTTGATGAATTTCGTCCATCATTTCCCAAAATAATTCTTCGCTTCGTTCGCGATTGTACCAAATTTCTTCGCGATCAAATCCGCGTTCTTCAATATCTCCGTACGATATATATAGCTTCAACGTATATTCATTGATGCGTTCGATTTCCATGTTCCTCAGCTCCCTTCTATAATTATCCATTCAGGAAGGGAATTCACCCCTGAGCATTCGCCCATCCTCCCACATCTTGTACTTCTATTGTATGACAAAATGTGAAAGAAGGGAAATAAAAAACGCCTAATTCAATAAATTTAGTTGTTCCCCTATTTTTTGTATTTCTTGCAGGACAATTGTTCATTTTGTTGAAAACATGTGAGGAGAAAGGAGAGGTTATATGTTTGTTGCTTTGTTTAAAAATGGGGAAGTATGTTCGTTATTAGACGATTGGACGGTTGAACAGTTACATGTATGGCGAGCGACCGAATCGTTTTTTTGTCCCGTTTGTCGCAAGCGGGTACAGTTGAAAATCGGTAAAAAACGCATGCCGCATTTTGCCCATGAAGCAAAATGTATCATTGAAACAGAGCGAGAAACGATCGCACATTTACAAGGAAAACAACAGCTGTACGAATGGTTGGTAAATGAACGGCTAGAAGTCGGGGTGGAAACGTATTTGCCACACATTCAACAACGGCCAGATATATTTGTCGTCCATCAGCAAAAGATGTATGCGTTAGAGTATCAATGCTCCACGATTTCATCCTCTTTATTTACGAAACGAACGAAAGCGTATATGGACGCAAACATGATCCCGATTTGGATTCTTCATTCGTCACACGTGCAGCGTCGCGGATTGTTTTTTCGATTGTCTTCGTTTCCGTGGCTTTTTTTCAACGACCAAGAAATGATCCCGTTTTATTGCTCAACGCAGCGCACCATGTCGTTTCTTCATCATCTCATTCCGCTATCGGCAACGATCGCATACGGGGAATGGACGACGGTTCCGCTTCATACGCTCTCGTTTTCTTCTTTGCGAAAACGAATGGACCGACAACAAACCGCCCTTTTTGACGCTTGGAACATAAAAAAGAAGCAGTGGCGCATGTCTTCTCTCTACTACCGAACGAACCGCACGTTTTGTCGCATCGTGTATGAAGCGCATATGACTCCATCGTTATTTCCGCATGAAGCAGGCATCCCCCTTCGCCATTCGTATTGGTTTGAGACGCCGCCGTTTGTTTGGCAAACGTATATGTTCCTTGAAATGATGAATATTCCGCTTCATGTGACGTTTTCGTTTCATCAATTATATGATCGACTGCAGCGTTTCATTCGTCAAAATCTCATTCATATTCGCCCGCTTCCGCTCGTTACAAAAACGCATTATTCATATGCGCTCATGGACTATTTACATGCGCTCGTTTCGCTTCGTTTTTTAAAAAAAGTCGGAAAAAGTTCGTTTCAGCGCATTCGGTCATGGTCGCTTCCGCAAAACATGGAAGAAGCGATTCGTGGAGATGAACAAGTGTTGCGACGAATTGTAAGCAAAAAAGAGGATTTTTTCGTAAAACGAGAATAATATATAAGTAAACATTTTGATGGAAGAGGTGATTCATATGGCAAAATCGTTGCCGACACGTAAAGATGTTCCGACAGAGTATACGTGGCGTCTTGAAGATATTTTTGCGACAGATGAACAATGGGAAGAGGAGTTTCAGGCGATTACCGCGCTTCTTCCGAAATTTTCGGAGTATAAAGGAAAGCTAGGAGAAAGTGCAGAAACGTTATATGAAGCGTTACAATATCGCGATCATGTGTTGTTGCGATTAGGAAAGCTATATGCGTATGCTCATATGCGCCATGATGAAGATACGACAAATTCGCTTTATCAAGGATTGGAAGCAAGAGCGGAAGGATTGTATGCGGAAGCAGGCAATGTGATGGCGTTTATCGTGCCGGAAATTTTAGCGCTTGATGAATCGGTCGTGCGCACGTTTTTACAACAATACGAACCGCTTCGACTGTATGAGCATGAACTAGATGAAATGAATCGCCAACGTCCGCACGTGTTATCGGAAAAAGAAGAAGCGATCCTTGCGCAAGCGGCGGATGTCATGAATGCGTCGAGCAATACGTTTGGGGCGCTAAATAATGCCGATTTGCGTTTTCCGACAATTCAAGATGAGAACGGGGAAGAAGTGGAAGTCACGCACGGTCGTTACATTCGTTTTCTCGAAAGCGAAGATCGCCGCGTGCGGCACGATGCGTTTAAAGCGGTGTACGATACATATCGTAAATATGAAAATACGTTCGCTAGCACGTTAAACGGAGCGGTGAAGCGCAATAACTTTTTTGCGCGCGTTCGCAACTATCGCTCGGCGCGTGAGGCGGCATTAAGCAAAAATCAAATTCCTGAAACGGTGTACGATAATTTAATCGAAACGATTCATCGCTATTTGCCGCTGTTGCATCGTTACGTTCAGCTGCGCAAGCGCGTGCTCGGATTAGATGAGTTGCATATGTACGATTTATATACGCCGCTTGTGAAACAAGTCGATATGAAGGTGACGTACGAAGAAGCGAAAGAGTTATTATTAAAAGGGCTCGCTCCGCTTGGCGAACAATATATTGCGATCGTAAAAGAAGGATTTGACAATCGTTGGGTCGATGTGCATGAAACGCGTGGCAAACGAAGCGGCGCATACTCGTCTGGTTCATATGGCACGAATCCGTACATTTTAATGAACTGGCAAGACAATGTCAATAACTTATTTACGCTTGCGCACGAGTTTGGCCATTCGGTGCATAGCTATTATACGCGCAAATATCAACCGTATCCGTACGGAAACTATTCGATTTTCGTAGCCGAAGTGGCATCGACGTGCAACGAGGCGCTGCTCAACGACTATTTATTACAGACGATCGATGATGAAAAGAAAAAGTTATATTTATTAAACCATTATTTAGAAACGTTCCGTGGAACGGTGTTCCGTCAAACGATGTTTGCTGAGTTTGAACATATGATTCATCAAATGGCGCAAAATGGTGAGGCGCTCACCGCACAAACGTTAACGGAAAAATATTACGAATTAAATAAAACATATTTTGGGGACGGCATCGTCATCGATGAAGAAATCGGCTTAGAATGGGCACGCATTCCGCATTTTTATTACAACTATTATGTATATCAATATGCGACAGGCTTTAGCGCGGCCACAGCGTTAAGTAAACAAATTTTAGAAGAAGGCGCGCCAGCTGTCGAGCGCTACATTGCGTTTTTAAAAGCTGGAAGCTCCGATTATCCGATTGAAGTGTTGAAAAAAGCAGGTGTCGATATGACATCTCCAGAGCCAATCGAACAAGCGTGCCAAGTGTTTGAACAAAAACTACAACAACTGGAGCAACTATTATAAAAGGCGACGGAATGGTCGCCTTTTTTCTGATTACCGAAACCCACGAAAACGATGGCGGTTGTTGAGATAAGTGAAAAATGAAAAGAAAGAAAGGAATAAAAACGGAATCGATATGAATAGCGGAAATAACCGCATTAATGCAAAAAAGTGAATAATGAGCGCAACGACGATCCAAACGATATATAAAATGAGCATCGAATCCCCCCTTTCTTCATTCATAATAAGCAAAAGGGAAAATAATTATGACAAATGTGTGAACAAGTAAACAAAACACTTGTCAAGACATAAAGGAGTTTGTTAATATATAAACGTGAAGTGAATCACAATCAAACAAACTTATACCCCTTTGTTTGACCGTGAAAAATTTCTCCCATCCCCTTTGTTGTCTTTATGACAAGGAAAAAAGACTCGGTGTTAGCCGAGTCTTTTTTCTTTATCAATCCAGCGCCAAAACGAGCCGATTTGTTCCACTTTTTGTTTTAAACGTAGCTTTTTTAATTCACATTCCGCTTTGCAGCGGGGAATGTTATACACCATCGCAATGTCATCGATCGTTACGAACTGAGCGTGATGTAAAAACTGTTCAATTGGTGGAAGCGGAGATGGTTGAGGATGAAATCCGAGCATTTCATGGATTAAATCGACATATACGTCGTACGGATAACAGCCTGAAATTTTAATGCCTTCATCTTCAATATTTTCATTGAAAAAGACGAGCGTAGGAACTTCGCGAACATCCATTTCCGCACTAATTTTTAAATCGCATTGAAACGCCTTGACAGCGGTCGGTGAAGACAAATCGTTTATAAATTCTTGCACGTCTAAACCGGCATCGATGGCGCATTGGATAAGCGTACTTGTGTCTGTTATTGTTTTTCCTTGAATAAATACAATTTCTTGAAGTTGACGTAAAAAACGGATGCTTGCTTGTCGCCCTTGTAATTCCGCCGCTTTGACGGAAAGGGAGGCTACGTATGGAATCGGAAGCGGTGTCTCAAGCAACACTTCATCTTCACATGCGATGCCGATGCGCGTCGCATGTCGATCAATTCGTTTATACGCCACGCCGTTGAGCCGATCGAGTTGACCTGTTAAGACGTGGCGCAACGTAAAATATTGCCCATATTCCATCCAAAGCTTTTTTAAAACAGGTTCGAGCGCCCAACAGTCCGGACAAAGAGGATCGACAAATAAGTAAATTTCTAATTGTTTTGTCGTTCCTTCTTGCTGATCGATTCGCTTTTCATTCACCTTCATGCTCCTTTCGCTCATCTTCTGGGGTGTTAATCATATGTTGGGCAGTTAAAATAAGCCGTTGGTACAATTCATCTCGCACAGGTCCTTTTAGTCCGATCGCATCCATCGCTTCATGCATACACGCAAGCCATGCTTTTGCGCGCGTAGGCGTAATCGGAAACGGCAAATGGCGAGCGCGCAACATCGGATGTCCATGTTCGGCTGTATATAGCGGAGGACCGCCTAAATATTGTGTTAAAAATTGTTTTTGTTTTCGCGCTGTTTCTGTTAAGTCTTTCGGAAAAATAGGCGCCAAGTCAGGATGTTTGGCGACCCGTTCGTAAAAGGCATCGACGAGCTTTGAGACAACTTGTTCGCCTCCGAGCGCTTCATAAGGGGATTGAAACATACAGAAAACTCCTTTGCCGAAATATATCAATATTGTAACAACGACTTTGTTGAATCTCAAACGATGCGACTTGTGGCATAGTACGTTTGCATGACTTTTTTAACGTAGTTTATCGTTTCGCGAAAAGGTGGAATGCCTCCGTGCTTATCGACATTTCCCGGCCCTGCGTTATAGGCCGCAAGCGCAAGCGCCACATTCCCGTCATACCGATCGAGAAGTTGGCGTAAATATTTTGTCCCACCTTCAATGTTTTGTTTCGGATCGAATGCGTCTTGCACCCCTAGCATGCGCGCCGTGCTCGGCATTAACTGCATCAGCCCCATCGCACCGACGCGGCTTTTTGCTTGTGGGTTAAAATTTGACTCATGGCGAATGACTGCATAAATGAGCTTCGGATCGACATCATATTTTGTAGCGGCTTCGTCGATCCATTGCTGCATGCTGTTTGAAGAAAGCGAGGCATTGTCTTTCTCATATGTTGGTGCGTTCGTTTCTTGCGTCGTCATGAGTGGAAGTGACGGACGCATCGTTTCGGTTTCTTCATTCATTTCCGTCGTTAACAACTCGCGAAACAAGTCGTGAAACGATGTTGTCGGCGCTTCTTTTTTCCCTTGTAAATTTTGTAACGCTTTCAGTTCAAAAAGCAATTTTAATTGTTGCACGTTCATGACGATCGCTCCGTTTCGTATTTTGCTTCGTAAAATCGTTCAATTTTATTTTTCGTTTTTCGTTTCGGAATATGAAACGACTGCAATAGCTCTGTAAACGTTTTTTCGCCTTCCGTTCGATCTGTTGCTTCGTATTCGATTTCATAGTCCGACACGTTCATATATTCGCTAAAGTCAAAAACGAGCGTGCCGTTTTTATACGGGCGTTCAACGCGGCGGGTCGTTAGCGCACCGAAGCAAACGACAGCTGTCGGATCAATATGAAGCGACTGCAACGTGTTTGCCATCTCGCCTTCAAGTCGTTGCGTGCCCGAAATGAGCGCGGTTGCGGTTTGTTTTGTTAATCGTTCGTGCGTTTCTAACAGCCCGTCTTGATATGGTTGTTTTAATGTTAATGTATATGTGTCATTTTTCATACGAATGCGCAATGCGCTTTTTTGTCGTTTTAATTGAAAGTCTAACGTGTCAAAATAATAATTTTGTTGCACGTTCCATTCATCATCGCGCACCGCAAACGCCGTCGTTAAACGAGCAAATTCTTCAGCGGTCAACAGATTTTTAAATTCAATTTCAAGTTCCTGTTTCATCTCTTTTCTCCTTCACACCATTCTACTTTTTATTATCAACATGTATGAGAAAAAGTGCAACTAGTGAACATCGGTAGGTGAAATGTGGTAAAATAAAGGCGGACATCATAGATGGACGGAGGAAAGAACATGAAAATATATGTACATTCAGCTGAAAAAAAAGAAAACGGATGGAATATGTCATGTGACGAAACGCTTCAAGGCTTGAAGCCAAAACGGCATATGCTTGTCGATTCCGACGCGTGTGCGTTCGTATACATATTAGAAGCAAGCGATGCATTTATTTATGTTGTGATGCCAAAAGCGGTGTGGGGAGCGTTAAAGGAAGCACTTGCGACAAACGAGCCGATCTTTCTCGTTGGGCGTGATGCCACGCTTGAATTAGAAGGCATTCATGAAGAAGTGGCATATTTAATTGATAATATTAAAGGAAATGCAAACTACGGTGAAGAAATGGAACAGGCGGTAACGGCATTTTTCGCGTAAGTAGGTGGTTTCATGGAGAAACATTGGGAATTTTTTTTAGCTCCGTACAAACAGGCAGTAGAGGAGTTGAAAGTCAAGTTAAAAGGGATGCGCGCCCAATTTGAAATGCAAGGGGTGCACTCTCCGATTGAATTTGTGACAGGAAGAGTGAAACCCATTGCAAGCATTTTAGATAAAGCGCAAAAGAAAAATATTCCGCTCGATCAACTAGAAGAACAAATGCAAGACATTGCAGGCTTGCGCATGATGTGTCAGTTCGTTGATGACATTAAAACGGTCGTTCAACTGCTTCGGCAACGAAACGATTTTACAATTGTCGAAGAGCGGGATTATATTACGCAAAAAAAAGAGAGCGGCTATCGTTCGTATCATGTCGTCATTCGTTATCCGGTACAAATGATTTACGGTGAAAAAAACATTTTAGTCGAAATTCAAATTCGCACGCTTGCGATGAACTTTTGGGCGACGATTGAACATTCGTTAAACTATAAGTATAGCGGCAAGTTTCCGGAAGATATTAAGCAACGATTGCAGCGGGCAGCGGAAGCCGCGTATTTGTTAGATGAAGAAATGTCAAAAATTCGCTTTGAAATTCAAGAGGCGCAAGCAGCGTTTTCGCGCAAGCAAGAGTTAAAAGATAACGAGGAGTGAGGGCGCGTGAAATTTGCGGTCATATCAAAAGGGGATGCGATATCAAACGAATGTATGTATAAAATTCGTACATATTTAACCGATTTTCGTTTAACGTATGATGAAGATGAGCCAGATATCGTCATTTCTGTCGGAGGGGATGGGACGTTATTGTATGCGTTTCATCGTTATCGCAGCCGGCTGGAACAGACGGCGTTTGTCGGCGTGCATACCGGACATTTAGGATTTTATGCCGATTGGGTGCCTGATGAAATTGAAAAGCTCGTCATTGCGATTGCGAAAACGCCATATCAAATCGTCGAATATCCGCTTTTAGAAGTGACGATTCGATATGTGCGCGGCGGGCGCGAGGCAAAATATTTAGCGCTCAATGAATGTACGGTGAAAAGCGTCAGCGGCACGCTTGTGATGGATGTCGAAATTCGTGGCGATTTATTTGAGACGTTTCGAGGGGATGGGTTATGTATTTCGACGCCATCGGGAAGCACCGCATACAATAAAGCGCTCGGCGGGGCGATTTTACATCCGTCGTTAGAGGCGATTCAAGTGGCGGAAATGGCGTCCATTAACAACCGCGTGTTTCGTACGATCGGTTCGCCACTTATTTTGCCCGCGCATCATACGTGTATGTTAAAGCCGGTCAATGACGTCGATTTCCAAATTACGATCGATCATTTATCGCTATTGCATAAAGATGTCAAGTCGATTCAATGTCGCGTCGCTGATGAAAAAATTCGTTTTGCTCGCTTCCGTCCGTTTCCGTTTTGGAAGCGCGTGCGCGAATCATTTATTCAATAGAAAGGGATTTGTATGTTTCAACTTCGTTGGATCGTCACCCTACAACAAGATGGGATGCTCGTTCGTGAATTTTTAAAAGAAAAGCATATTTCAAAAACGGCGTTAACGGATATTAAATTTAAAGGTGGGAACATCGAAGTGAACGGTACACCGGTTACCGTTCGCTACGTGCTGAAAGAAGGCGATGAAGTGTGCGTGTCGTTTCCACCGGAACAAAAAAGTGCGGACATGGCCGCAGAACCGATTCCGCTTTCGATCGTGTACGAGGACGATTACGTCATCGTTCTTGATAAGCCACCGCATATGTCGACGATTCCGTCGCGTGAACATCCGAATGGAACGATCGCCAATGCGTTATTGTTTCATTACGAAAAGCAACAGTTACAAACGACCGTTCATATCGTCACAAGGCTTGACCGCGATACATCAGGACTTGTGCTTGTCGCGAAGCATCGCCATGTGCATCATTTACTTAGCGAACAACAAAAACAAGGAAAAGTGAAACGGCGCTATGAAGCGATTTGCCACGGCTATGTCACCCCGCTCGTTGGAACGATTGATGCTCCGATTGGACGAAAAGGGGATAGCATCATCGAGCGACAAGTGCGGCCAGACGGTCAGCGGGCGGTGACGCATTATGAAGTATTGCAACAGAAAAATGAGATGACGCACGTGTCGATTCAATTAGAAACGGGGCGCACGCATCAAATTCGCGTCCATTTTTCTCATATCGGTCATCCGCTCGTTGGCGATGATTTGTATGGCGGCTCGCGCGCACAAATCGATCGCCAAGCGTTACATAGTTGCGAGCTGACGTTTTTTCATCCGTTCGTTGAACGCGTGATGACGTTTCATTCGCCGCTTCCTGACGACATCGCCCGTTTGCTTTAGTCAAACGGGCGAAATTTTTCTGCGACATATGGCATCGTTGACGGGACGGAGACGGTTTCCATTTCCGGATAGCGAAGCGCCGTTAATTGTCCGCCGAATACGCAGCCGGTGTCGATGTTGACTGTACGATTTAGCCAGCGCGGCTCTTTTACTGGCGTATGTCCGTATACGATGAGCGCATCGCCGCGATAATGTTTTGCCCAATCTCGTCGCACAGGGGAGCCGTCCGGATGTTTTTCGCCTGTAATGTCGCCGTATAAGACGAACGTTTTTACTTTTTGATGGAATTGCCCAATGTAATCGGCGCGAATGCCAGCATGGGCGATAACAAGTTTTCCATCGTCTAAGACGGCATAAAGCGGCGCGTTTTCGTACAGTTTCATAAATTGCGTACGAATGCGCGTTTTCGTTTGCTCATCGGCTTGTTCCCATTCGGCAACCGTCGTTTCCAGTCCGTGTGTCATTTGCACGTTTCGGCCGAGAAAAAAGCGGTATAGTTTGTCGCAATGATTGCCCGGCACGTACACCGCTTTGTTTTGTTGAACGAGCGAAACGACCGTATCAATGACTCGCAATGACTCGGGACCGCGATCGGCTAAATCGCCGACGAATGCAAGCTTCCGCCCGTTCGGATGAATCGGGATATCGTGTTCCCAAACGTAGCCAAGCTTTTTTGTTAGTAACGTCAATTCATGAAAACAACCGTGAATATCGCCAATAATGTCGTACATTGTTCCTCCTTTCTACAAAAATAGCCGCATGCAAGCGGCTATGATTGTTCTGCAGAAAACATAAATTTTTGTGTGCGAGAACGGACGTTTAGGACGAGTCCAATGGCGAGCATGTACGTCGCAAGCGAGCTTCCTCCGTAGCTGACGAACGGAAGTGGAAGGCCGGTAATCGGCAGCAAGCCGATCGTCATGCCGACGTTTTGGAATACTTGGAACGTAATCATGCCGATGACGCCCGCGCATAAATAACTGCCAAACGGATCGTGGCACTCTAACGCAATTTGAATCATGCGGTAAATTAATAAGAAAAAGAGCGAAACGACGATGCTTGCCCCGATAAAGCCAAATTGCTCCCCGATAATGCTAAAAATAAAGTCGGTATGCGACTCTGGTAAATAGACGTCTAAATTTTTATATCCTTTTCCGTATAATTCCCCAGAGCCGATCGCAAGCAACGATTTAATGAGCTGGAATCCTTGATCGCTTGAATATTCGTACGGATTGAGCCAACCATAAAAACGGTTTAATTGGTATTGTTGAATTTTTAACACATCTGGGAAATATAAAAAAGCCACGATAAACGCTGTCGCTCCGAGGACGGCAAGACCAGCAATGGCTGCGATAATGCGCAAGCGAATGCTGGAGACGAGAATGAGCGAGCCAGCAATCGCCATAAACACCATCGACATGCCCATATCAGGCTGACGAGCAAGTAAAAAAAGCGGCGGCAATAGCGACAGCGCGATTTTTCCGAGCAATTTCAAGTCGTCTTGCAACGTCGGTTCATGGTATTTTTCCCGATGGTTGACGATGATGCGGCTAATGACGATAATCATAAAAATTTTCATGAGCTCAGATGGCTGAAAGTTTCCGCCCGGAAGGCTGTACCAGCTCGTTGCCCCTTTAATCGTTAATGTACCCGGGACGTTGAATTCTAATCCAAGCAAAAGAATCATCCCGAACCCATATAAATACCAAGCGATTTTAAATAGACGGTCGTAATCGACAAGCATCGTCACCGCAATGACGACGGCACCGACGCCGTACCACATGAGCTGTTTTTGCGCAAAGTTAATATGTTGCAGTTTGGCAGGGAGCGTCTCGCGCGCACTTTCAATGGCGATGGCGCTCACGATCGCAATTAAAAATAAAATAAACAGTAAATGATAATCTATTTTTGATTGAACGGTTTTTTCATTTTCCATCACATTTCCCCCTGCTTTTTTCGTGCATTATCATTTTACATCGTCGCTTGCAAGTTGGCAAAGATTCGCGCATAATAAAAAAAGCGATTTTTGTCGAGAGGAGGGAAAACATGTTAGGACAAGCATTACAGGATGAAAAAATGGAAGAGTTTCGAAAACAGTTTTTAAAGCTTCATCCGTACGATCGGGCGAAGTTTTACGTCGAACAAAGTCCCGAAGTGAGAAAGCGCATGTACGAATATTTGTCGCCAGCAGAAATGGCGGAAATTTTTGACCATCTCGACATTGAAGAAGATGAGTATAAAATTTATTTATCGGAAATGGATCCGTTGTTTGTGGCGCAAATGCTTGCGCACATGTATGCTGACAATGCGGCGGACGTATTGAATGAACTAGATAAAAACGAAGTAGCGAATTATTTAACGATTATGGACGATGAAGCGGCGAAAGATATTCAAGGGTTGCTTCATTATAAAGAATATACGGCCGGAAGCATTATGACAACGGAATATATCGCCATTCATGCGAATCAAACGGTACGTTCGGCGATGCAAATTTTAAAAAGAGAAGCAGCGAATGCGGAGACGATTTATTATTTGTACGTCGTCAACGAACAACGTCAGCTCGTCGGGGTATTGTCGCTGCGGGAACTGTTGACATCGGATGACGATGCGATGATTTATGATGTCATGAACGATCAAGTCGTTTCTGTGCTCGTTGATGAAGACCAAGAAGATGTGGCGCGCAAAATGCAAAACTACGATTTTTTAGCGCTTCCTGTTGTCGATGCGAACAATCATTTGCTTGGGATTATTACCGTTGACGACATTGTCGACGTCATTTCTGAAGAAGCAACAGACGACTATTCGAAACTGGCAGGGGTTCCTGATGTCGATATTCAATACACCCCGTTCGAAGCGGCGAAAAAGCGGTTGCCATGGCTGATTATTTTGTTGTTTTTAGGGATGATGACCGCGAATTTAATTAGCCGTTTTGAAGACACATTGCAAAAAGTCGCCATTTTAGCTGTGTTTATTCCGCTTATTGCAGGAATGTCTGGAAATACAGGGACGCAATCATTGGCGGTAGCGGTGCGTCGCTTGGCGATGGGGGATTTGGAAAAAGAAGGAAAATGGCGTATGCTTGCGCGCGAGGCGCTAACGGGGCTTTTAATTGGATTATCGTGCGGCGTTGTCATTACAATTGTTGTGTACGTATGGAAGCAGCAGTTTTTCTTAGGTGTGCTCGTCGGATTGGCGTTGTTTGCGACATTAACCGTGGCGACAGTCGCTGGTGCGCTCATTCCGCTTGCGATGCATAAGCTGCGCATCGACCCGGCCGTTGCTTCTGGTCCGTTTATTACGACAATTAACGATTTAATTAGCATTCTCATTTATTTTGGCTTAGCGACAATGTTTATGGACTATTTATTATAAATTCCCTATTTGAAAGTAGGGAATTTTTTGTTATAATCATATTAATACTAGGTTCTAATAACAAATCATAATTTAAGGGGATGAACGAATATGCAATTATCGTTACAAGGGAAAACGTACGTCATTATGGGTGTGGCAAATAAACGAAGCATCGCTTGGGGCATTGCCCGTTCGCTTCATGCGGCAGGGGCGCGATTAATTTTTACATATGCTGGCGAGCGATTTGAAAATGAGGTAAAAAAATTAGTCGCGACGTTAGAAGATGAAACAGCGCTTGTATTGCCTTGCGATGTGACGAAAGATGAAGACATTGCCTCATGCTTTGCGCAAATCAAAGAGCAAGTGGGCGTCATTCACGGTGTGGCGCATTGTATCGCATTTGCGAATAAAGAGCATTTAGAAGGCGAGTATATGAACGTCGATCGCGAAGGATTTTTACTTGCCCACAACATTAGCGCCTATTCGTTAACAGCTGTGGCGAAAGCGGCGAAAGAGCTAATGACAGAAGGTGGCAGCATCGTCACGTTAACATATTTAGGCGGCGAGCGCGTCGTGCAAAACTATAACGTCATGGGTGTCGCAAAAGCGTCGTTAGAAGCGAGCGTGAAATATTTAGCGAACGACTTAGGAAAATACGGCATTCGTGTCAACGCCATTTCGGCAGGTCCTATTCGCACGTTATCTGCCAAAGGTGTCGGCGACTTCAACTCGATTTTAAAAGAAATTGAAGAGCGCGCACCGCTGCGCCGCACAACGACACAAGAAGAAGTTGGCGATACGGCACTGTTTTTATTTAGCGACTTATCGCGCGGCGTGACAGGCGAAATTATCCACGTTGACTCTGGCTACCATATTTTAGCGCGCTAATGAAAAAGCTGTTTGGCATTTGCCGAACAGCTTTTTTCAGTAAGGGGGAGATTAGAGAAAACGAGAGAGTTAAGCAACGATCATCTCTGTTTCTATGAAACTTCGATAAATTTTGGGCGGTGATAGGCAACGAGTTTGTACGTATTTTAATACGTGTTATAATAAAATCAAGGGGAGAGGGAAATGAAGAGTTATTCTTCAAAACAATTAATTAAAATGATACAACAAGACGGATGGTACATAGTAAGAACGAGTGGCAGCCATCATCAGTTTAAACATCCTAGTAAACCCGGTTTAGTGACCATCCCTCATCCTAAGAAAGACCTACCAGCAAAAACGGTAAAAAGTATACTTAAGCAGGCCGGACTACTCTAAGCCTGTACGAAAAGGAGGGGAATACCTATGAATAAAAAAGATCGTTACATTTATCCAGCTATTTTCAATTACGATCGTGATGGAATATCTGTTGAGTTTCCCGATCTTCCTGGTTGCTTTACTTGTGGAGATACAGAAGAGGAAGCATTTCAAATGGCAAAAGAAGCGATGGCATTGCATCTATATGGCTTAGAACAGGAAAATGAAGAAATCCCTCAACCTTCAAAAGTGTCAGAAATTCAAACAGAAAAACACCAAGTCGTTGTGTTCGTCGAAGTGTGGATGCCACCTTTCCGTCACGAAATGGAGAATAAAGCCGTGAAAAAGACATTAACCATTCCGAAATGGTTAGATGACCTTGCCAAACAACATAATGTGAACTATTCACAAATTCTTCAAGAAGCATTAAAAAAACATTTAGGAGCTACTGACCGATAAGGTGTAAACACAAAAAGCCTCATCCGTACATGAAGAAGAAATTCTCCTAGGACTAAATGAAGCATGACCCTCCCTTTTTGCGCATATATTCGTAAAAAGGAGGGGTGTGGGAATGAAAAAGCGTGTGGAAAATGCGCCGTTGTTGTATATTGTCCAGCCGAATTTAGGACCGAAAACGTGTTATATGCAACAGACGTTTCGAACGAGAAAAGAAAAGCCGTCGTATCCGCCGCCGTCATTTGCGAATTTTCGTGATATGAATACGGCTGAGCGCATTGAATTTTTAGCGACGCTTCCGAATGAACTTCGACCGGTGACGTGTGAATTGAAAACGAAAAACCGCACGTATGAAGGCATTGTTCAAACGTGCGATAAGAAAAAAGTCATCTTTATCGTAAGCGATGAAGAAAAAACGATCACGATCCCGCTCGAACATATCGTATCGGTATCGCTTATTGGCAAATCCTAATATACACACGTTCCAGCTGCTCGGCTGTGTTTGCGAAGGAAAACATCGTTTCCGCTCGTTTTCGTCCTTCGTAAGCAAGTGCGAGCGCTTTTTCTTTATTCCCTAGCAATTCGCATATCGCATGGGCGAATGCTTTTGGTGACGCATAGTCGTCAATGACGAGCCCATTTTTGTTATGTTCGATCACTTCGCGATTTCCACCGCGGTTTGTCGTAATGATTGGCACGCCTGCCGCCATCGCTTCGTAATGCACGCGGGCGAGCGGCTCGTGCCATTGCGAACTGCAAACGAACACATCGCCCATCGTAAATATGTGTGGAATATGTTCAGACGGGATGTAGTTTGTAAATTGAATGCGGTCTTTGTAAGGTTTGGCTAGTTGGTGAAGAAAGCGTACGTAATCGTTCATCCGATTGTCGCTAAACCATTTCCCGCCGACGATGACGAGCTTTGCGTTTCGATGTTTAGCTAATACGTGATTCATGCTTTCGATTAACACGTGTACCCCTTTTGTTTTGCTTAACCGCCCGATAAATAAAATAACGTCATCTTTTTCAACAAAAAACTGTTGGCGCATATCGGTGCGCATTTGTTTTCCTTCGTCTGTCCATGGCGGCATGTAGCGCGTAGCATCGACGCCAGAGTAGACGACTTGAATACGATCGTTCGGGACATCGTATCGTTTTGTGACGGTGCGTTTCATATATTCACTAACCGTTGTGATGGCGTCCACTTCCGCAATGACTTGTTTTGCAACGTCTGACGTCATTTTCATCGGTGAAAACATATCGTTATGCAAACTGGTGACGAAGCGGCTGTTTGGCGCGGCTTGTTTGTAAAACAGCACGTTTGCGGGACGGTTAAAGACGTGAATGACATGAAATGTTCGTTTTTTCAATTCATTTGCAATATGTTGTTCGTATCGTTCTTTTGGTACACGTACGTATTCAATGCCATCACGTATTTCGTACATCGGAAGCGATGGGTCGGTAATGGAAAAAATGGTGAGCGAATGAGTTTCGGCAAAAAACGGGGCGATGCCATCAATCATGAGTTGAATGGCTCCCCCTTTTATTGCTGGAGACGGCAATTTTTCGGTACAAATCCATGCGATGCGCATTACGACCTCCCATAAAGCGAACGAATATATTCGACTTCACGACGCAATCCTTCTTGTAACGGCACGTTCGGGGCGTAGGCAAGCATGTTTTCTGCTTTCGAAATGTCCGCCCACGTATGTTTCGGCTCGCCGATCGCTTGATTGACATATTGTTTTTTTGCTTGTTTTCCGATCAACGTTTCAAGCATCGCGATGACGTCGTTGACGGATGCGCGCTCTTTTCCGCCGATGTTAAACGTTTCGCCAATCGCTTTTTCATTGCCGAGAACAGCGAGCGTGCCGTTGACGCAATCGGAAATGTACGTAAAGTCGCGCGTTTGTGTGCCGTCTCCAAAAATCGTGATCGGTTCGTCAAACAACATTTGCCGAATAAAACGATGAAACGCCATATCGGGCCGTTGCCGTGGACCGTATACGGTAAAATAGCGCAAAACGGTGATCGGTACATGAAATGATGATTCGTATATGCGGCATAAATGCTCCCCCGCAAGCTTCGTCATGCCGTATGGTGACAGAGGAGCTGGAGGTGTGTTTTCATGCACGCGCCCGTTCGTTTCACCGTATACAGATGACGTTGACGTATAAATGAACTGTTTTGGCCGATGTTGTTTACATGCTTCAAGCAACCGTTGTGTCGCTAATATGTTGTTTGTTGTATATAAATCAAACGATGTGCCCCAGCTTGTGCGCACGCCCGGCATGCCGGCAAAATGATAAATGACATCCACTTGTTGGACGATATCGTCAAGCGGCAACGACAACAAATCCCCTTCGATCCATGTGAAACGGTCATACGTGTTTAACGTTTCTACTGTTTTTTGTTTCATCGCTTTTGGCGTCGGACCGATCAAAAAATCTATGCCAATGACGTGATGATGTGGCAACAATGCTTCACATACGTGCGAACCGATAAATCCAGCTGCTCCTGTGACAAGTATGTTCATCCGCGTCCCACCCCTATATAGTTTAGTCCTGCGTTCATGATCGCCTCACGAGGCAAACAATTTCGTCCATCGATGACGACGTTTCCGCTCATCATTTGTTTCACATATGACCAGTTTAATTGTTTATACTCATCCCAATCGGTCGCCACGATGAGCGCATCTGCTTGTGCGATCGCTTCTTCTAGCGTGGTTGCTTGCTTTACATCGACATTGTGTAGCACAGCTTTCGGGTCATGAGCGATGACATTCGCCCCATGCGCATGCAGTTTTTTAATGAGTGAAACGGCAGGCGATTCGCGAATGTCATCTGTATTTGGCTTAAAGGCAATACCGAGCACCGCAATCCGCTTTTTAGAAATATGTCCTAGCGTACGCTTTATTTTTTGTACGTACCAGTTGAGCTGTGTATCGTTAATCGTTTTTGTCGCTTCTAACATGTACGGACGCACGTTTTGTTCGTATGCCATTTGTTGTAGGGCGGCGACGTCTTTCGGAAAACAAGAGCCACCGTACCCGATGCCAGCTTGTAAAAAGTGCGGGCCGATTCTTCCGTCAAGTCCGATTCCTTTTGCGACATCGACAACGTCGACGCCGTACGCTTCACAAAGGCGGGCCATTTCGTTTATAAATGAAATTTTTGTTGCTAAGAAGGCGTTAGCAGCATATTTAATCATTTCGGCGCCGCTTAAACTCGTCACGACATACGGCGCGTGAATGCCCGCATATAACGTTTGCATAACGGAAAGTGAGCGATCATCATCGTGATGTAAACCGATGACGATGCGATCAGGATAAAGGGAATCAAAAATGGCGGACCCTTCGCGTAAAAACTCGGGGTTTGATACGACGCGGATATGTTTTCCTTCGTTTTTGAAATGGTTGTATATGCGTTCGTTCGTTCCGATTGGGACGGTGCTTTTTATAACAAGTGTTTGTTTTTCGTTTATGTGTGGGGTCAAGTCCGCGATGGCACGGTTGACGTATGAAACGTCTGGCTTTCCTTTCGAATCAGCGGGAGTGCCGACGCAAATAAAAATAACATCTGCTTCTACATGTATTTGTTTATGATGAAAAAAAAGCCGACTTTGATGGTCGGTAAATAACTCGGCTAAGCCCGGCTCATAAATGGGAACGTCTCCGCGTTTTAAGGCGGCAATTTTTTGTTCATTTTCATCTACGCAATGAACGGTATGCCCAAGTTTTGCGAGAACAGCTGCCGTCGTTAATCCGACATAGCCGGCACCAATGATACAAACGTTCATTTTTTCACTTCCTTTATTCGTCTTCGTCGTCTGTTTTCGTTATTCCGATTGTCGTCGTTTGTTCTTGTGTTGCGGCAACGAGCGATTGTGTTGGGAACTCCACGGCAACGACGTCACGGCAGTGGATCGTCATGTATTTTCCGCCGTTTTCGTAAAATGGGTCGACGACGACGGTCAATGTTTTTGTGGCGGTGTCTAGTTGGACGAATTGAGCATTGTAGTACGTCTCTTTGTTTGTGTGCACATGTAGTTCTGTTCCTTCGCTTACATTAGCTAGCGCGTCACACAACTGTTGCATATGACGATGTTTAGCTAAAAAATGTTTGCTGAAAAAAATGTTATACATCGTTTCACATCCTTTTTCGTTAGATCACTCATTGCATTATATGTGAAACAACAAAAAGGGGTACATTTTTTGCGACATGAGGCATAAAGTGAAGGGGAGGAGGAGAGAAGATGGACGTCTTTCACTTTTTTCTTTTATGTGTTGCATCGTTTCGTTTGACGCGGTTAATTGTATATGATCGGATTACGTCGTTTTTGCGGGCGCCGTTTCATGACGAGTTTGAACAAGATGGGGAAACGTATATTGTGATCAAAGGGACAGGAATAAGAAAATGGATCGGGGAGTTGTTCAGTTGCCATTGGTGTACAGGGATATGGTGCGCAGCTGGGTTGTATGTCGGAACGGTTTATGCGCCAAGCATCTTTATGCCGCTCGTATCGGTATTAGCGATTGCAGGGGGAGCGGCGCTCATGGAAACAGTTGTCCAAAAATGGAGCAAATAAAAAAGCGGGCAAACGCCTGCTTATTTATTTACAACAATATAATTAGAAGATGATACCCCTTGTTTCAGTTGGCGGAAATAGACGAATGCTTCCACGACAACGGTTTGGATGATGCGCAATTCAAATGACGGAAAGCGCAGTTGTTCGTTCGGTAAAAGGGTTGTTTCGGCGATGGGCTTTAACCAATATTCCCCTTCTTTCATTTTTTCACGCCAATGTTCGACCGCAAATGTCCAGCCGCCTTCTTCTTGCATTTGGCGAAATGAAAATTTTCCGCTTAGTTGCGCGTGATCGGGAGGGCGAAGACGAAGGCAAATAATCGGATCGTTAAGCGGTGTATTGCCGCTATTTTCGATGACGAAATCACCGATAATGGTCGCATCTTCCTCTTTTTGTTCTGGCATCATGACAGTGTACGTGAAATAAGCATAGGCGCGCACGACGTCTTGTTTGATTTCTTTTTTCCGCCGTTTTTCTTCCTCAAGCGCCACTTCGTAAAAAAGAAGTTGTTGTTTTAACTGTTCAATCGTTTGTTCATATTCGTCGAGTTGCTCCAGTTTTTTTTGGACATATTGATTGCGCAATTGCTCGCGCTTTAACTCTGTTTCGACAAGCTGTAATAGCTGTTTATATTTTGCCACTTCCGAGCGGTAATGAATAATTTTTTGTTGGAGTTGAATATGTTGGCTGTTCATCATGTGCCTCCTTTCTCTATTTCATATATATGTAACAATGAAAGGAAACATCAATAAAAAAAAGGCTGCTGAACGACAACAGCCTTTCATTCATTAATGTGCTGGGAATACTTCTGGGCATTGCGGTGGGAATTTGTCTGTTGGGCAAAGTGTTGCTTCTAAAATTTCTTCGCGCGGTTGGCAGAAGCGTGCTTCGACTTCGATTTTTACGTCTGCTTCCATTTGCACTTCTAAGCATAATGTAATCGATACATCAAGTTGTGAGAAGTTGTCAGTGCAAATTAAGCTTGCGTCACATTCGAAAAACGAAATGTGGCAGTCGAGCGTCGTTCCTTCTGGTGCGCATAAAATAAATGTTTGTGCTGTCGCAAACGGAATTGGGTTTGACTCGCAAACGACGTGGCCGTTCGCATTAACGACTTGCACGACGACGTGACCTTTCACAAGTGCTTTTACTTTTTGCAATGTGACTGTATCTCCGGATGGAAGTGTGACGTGCACCGGTTGACGGCCGTTTGGCTGTAAAATTTCTTGGCAAATTAACGCGTTGTTGTCGACGGTTTGATCAATGCGGTTTCCTTCATCGTCAGTTAAAAAGCAGCGAATCGAGAAATCGCCAGCGCTTAAGCCGTTCGATGCGAAAAAGTCACAAACCGTTTGCCCGTGGCGTGGACATTTGCTTTCAGGAAAGATCGTCTCCAAATCCCCGTTTGAAAAACTACGCAACGGCACATCGACTTGACGAGTAACCCAGTCATACACTTTGCGTGTTTTAATACACACTTTTTCTTTACGCTCTTTATGATGCGTCATGCCTCGTTCCTCCTATTTCAGTTTTTCCCGTCGCATGTATCGGGACTACTGTATAGTATGAGAAAGGTAGGTAAGTGTGCAGGGATATGTGCGGAATTTTTTTGTCATAAATCGCGACGTTTTCGAATTGTTATGTAGTAGAAAGGAGGAGGGATATGCAAGAAATAGACGTATTGCGGGCAGAAAACGTGTTGTTAAAAGAATTGGCGGCGTTAAGCGAACAACGTTATGAAGAAATTAAACGATTAAGAAAAGAAAACGAGGAACTAAAAAAACAGCTAGAACAATTAACGAAACAGCTATTCGGGCAAGGGACGGATTCATGGTTTATGCATACGGTCAAACGCCAACAAGCGTTAAAGCAAGGTGTACAACTGCCGCTTTCGACGCCATTTTCATTTGCAGAAAAAAAGAAATAGGGAAAACGCATAGTCGTTCGCTCCATCTTTTTCATATGCTATTGTATCTTACATGTGTGGAGGGTTTGCTATGGAAAAGAAAAAACCGATTGTCCTCGGTGGAACACAAACAACGAAAGTATACACATCGTCACCTGCTCCTGTGAAAAAAACAGGCGGTTGCGGATGCGGAAAGAAATTAAAACAATAGCGGGGAGGGGAAAAAGATGGAGCGTTTTAAAAATTACGGGCTATGGTTAGCGATCGGTTCATTTATCCCGCTTTTATTACAGACGTTTGGCATTGATTTAGATTTAGGGAAATACGAGCAATTATGGAATGCGTTTTTAAGCATTTTAGTCATGGCAGGTATTTTAAATAATCCGTCGCTTGGGAACGGATTTCGCGATAAACGTTAGCTCCTTCGGGGGCTATTTTTTTTGTATAACTTTTTCGGATCAGCGCATGCTATGTGATGAAAAAACGAAGGAGGTTTTTATATGACTGTTGCAAGTTCTGTAAAGCAAACGTTAGCGGGGTTGAAATCAGCGCAGGCAAGTTTTGAAACGTTCGCCTTGCAAACGGAAAATGAAAAGGCAAAACAATTGTATCAACAAGCAGCGCAACAAACGCAAGCGATCGTCGATTTAGTTGCCCCACGCTTGCAAGAAATTGAACAAGAAGAGCCGCAATATAAACAATAAGTCATTTGGGTGTCCAATCGGGACGCCCTTTCGTTACATGAATAGAAAGGTGAACGCCATGAAAAAATGGTTTGTACTTATGAGTATGTTTTTTCTTATAAGTTGTGCGCATGAACAAAAAGAACAACAACAGTCGCTTCAACAAGAAAACATGACAAACGTCAGCCATGACGGAAGCGCGAAACGAAGCGATCAACAACAGGCAAAACGGGCGGTTGATATGTTAAAGGAGAGGCAAGATGTCAAAGATGCGGTTGCCGTCGAAGCGAACGGGCGGCTGCTTGTCGCATATCAAGTGAAACATTTGCATCGCTTTCGCATGAAACAAATTGAAAAAGAGGTAGGAAAAGCGCTGAATGAACAATTTCGCGAAAAAGTGATCGCATCGCACGATTTGAAAATTTTTTGGAAAACGAAAGCGTTAAAAGAAAAAATCGAAACGAAAAACATAAGCGAAAAAGAAATCGAAAAAGAAATGACAGTCATTCAAAAATTAAGTGAAGAACAAACGTAGCGAGGTGAGAGGATGGCGAATGAAAAACGGAAAAATTTAACGCCCGTTCAACAAGAGTATCATCAATTTGAACAAGCGCGTGAAACGAAGCGTCCGGTGTTGAAAAACTGTGTGCGCGCCTTTTTTGTCGGAGGTTTGATTTGTACCATCGGACAAGCCATTTCGTATTTTTACATGTATTTTTTCGACTTTACGGAAAAAACGGTCGGCAATCCGACGGTGGCGACGATGGTATTTATCGCCATGTTGTTAACCGGGTTTGGTGTGTACGACCGATTGGCGCAATTTGCAGGGGCAGGAAGCGCTGTGCCTGTTACCGGATTTGGCAATGCTGTCATTTCAGCAGCCATTGAACATCGGACGGAAGGGTTTGTGCTTGGCGTTGGCGGCAATATGTTTAAGCTAGCTGGTTCCGTCATTTTGTTCGGCACGTTTTCTGCGTTTGTCGTGGCGCTCATTAAAACGATTGCGGTGAAATGGGGTGGGCTCGGATGATGAAAGGGCATCGCACATGGGTGTTTGAAAACCGTCCGGTCATCGTCGCTACCGCAACGGTCGGTGGACCGTTTGAAGCGAACGGAAAGATTGCCGATGATTTTGACTTGTTGCATGAAGATCTTTGGCTTGGAGAAGATTCGTATGAAAAAGCGCATAAAGTGCTATTTGAAGAAGCGTTTTTTCAAGCGATGAAAAAAGCGCGCATCGAAAAAGAACAAGTGCAGTTTATTATTGCAGGAGATTTAATTAATCAAATGACCCCTTCAAGCTTTGCCGCCCGCACGCTCAGCACTCCGTATTTAGGCGTATTTGGCGCCTGCTCGACGTCGATGGAAGCGCTCGCTTTAAGTGCATTTATCGTCAATTACGGTGGGGCGAAGTACATATTAACAGGCGCCGCTAGCCATAACGCGGCGGTTGAAAAACAGTTTCGCTATCCGACCGAATACGGTGGACAAAAGCCGCCGACAGCGCAATGGACGGTGACAGGGGCAGGGGTGGCGCTCGTCGGAAAAGAAGGAGATGGACCGCGCATTACGTCGGCAACGATTGGGAGAGTCGTCGACATGGGATTGACAGACCCGTTTAATATGGGTGGGGCGATGGCACCAGCGGCGGTCGATACGATTGAGGCGCACGTTCGCGATATGGGAATCGATCCGTCATATTACGACCTTATCGTTACAGGCGATTTAGGAAAAATCGGGCGCACCGTTTCCCTTGATCTGTTACGGAAAAACGGGATGGATCTTGAAGAAGAGCGGTATCAAGATTGCGGATTACTCATTTATCGAGAAGGGCAGCCGGTGTTGTCGGGAGGAAGCGGGGCAGGGTGTTCTGCGACAGTCGTGTACGGTCATTTGTTAAATCGCATGAAGCGAGGGGAAATAAAGCGAATGCTTGTCGTTGCGACAGGGGCGCTTTTATCACCGCTCACCTTTCAACAAGGGGAAACGATTCCGTGCATTGCGCATGCAGTAGCGATTGAGTATGGAGGCGATGATCGATGATGGCGATGTTTTTTTGGGCGTTTGTCGTCGGAGGGCTTATTTGCGTCATCGGGCAAGTGATGTTTGATGTGTTTAAGTTGACGCCTGCTCATACGTTAAGTGCCCTCGTTGTTGCTGGAGCGATTTTAGACGGATTTGGGTTGTACGAGCCGCTTATTGATTTTGCAGGTGCAGGGGCAACGATTCCGATTACAAGTTTCGGGAATGCGCTCGTACACGGGGCGATGCAAGAGGCGGAAAAGCACGGCATCGTCGGGGTGTTGACGGGCATGTTTGAAGTGACGAGCGCCGGCATTTCTGCCGCCATCGTGTTCGGTTTTATCGGAGCATTATTATTTAAACCGAAAGGATAGATGGAGATGACGATTGGTTCACAAGTGAAACAAAGTTTAGCGAATATGAAAGCGATTCATGCGACGTTGCAAGAGCTTGCGCTTACTTCAACGAACGAGGAGGCGCAGCGTACGTTTCATGAAGCGATGTTACAGACGGAACAAATGATTGCGGCGCTGAAAGGGCGTATCTCGACGCTTGAGCGCGAGGAGCCGCAATATAAGGGGATGTAAACATGCCAGCATGGTTAGAAGTGGCGATTCGTTCGATTTGCATTTTAATCGGCCTATTTGTCATTACAAAATTATTAGGAAAAAAGCAATTATCTAAATTGTCGTTTTTTGAATATATTGTCGGCATTACGATCGGGGATATTGCCGGATCGATGTCGATGGATTTAGATATTCGACTAACTGAAGGAATCACAAGCATTTTAATTTGGTCGCTTTTCCCTGTTGCTATTTCGATCATTTCGTTGCGAAGTAAAAAATTTCGCGACTTCGTCGAAGGCAACTCGACCATATTTATTAAAGACGGAAAAATTTTAGAAGACAATTTGAAAAAAGAAAAATATACAGCCGACGAACTGCTTGAGCAACTGCGGAAAAAAGATGTGTTCCGCGTCGCGGATGTCGAATTTGCGACGCTTGAGGCAAACGGTGATTTAAGCATTTTGCTAAAGCGTGACAAACAGCCGCTGACGATTGGAGACGTACAATCGTACGTTCCAGAGGAAAAAGAGCCACAAACGGTCATTATGGACGGAAAAATTTTAGACGAACCGCTTGCGACAGCCCGCCTAAACCGCGGATGGTTAAAGCAACAGCTCGATCAAATGGGGGTCGCTGTCGAAAACGTTTTTTTAGCGCAAGTCGATTCGTACGGTCAGCTTACTGTCGATTTGTATGACGACCGCATTCAAGTACCAGCGCCACAACAAAAACAACTATTGCTTGCATCGATGAAAAAAGCAGAAGCCGACTTTGAACTATTCGCCTTGCAAACAAACGACCCGAAAGCAAAACAAATGTATGAACAACAAGCGAAACAAATGCAACAGCTTATTCAAAAACTACAACCGTTTTTAACTTAAGCCACGGCACACGTGGCTTTTTCGTGTGGGGAATTCAAACAATCAGCCAAATTAGCTGATTGTTTGAAGAAACTCCTCAACTTGTTCGCGCGTTTTGGCATTGGCGCTATGTAAGTGAGCGATTTTTTCCCCGTTTTGGAATACAAGTAAGCTTGGAATGCCCATGACGTTGTACGTTTCTGCGATGTCTGGCACATCGTCGCGATTGATGTCATACCACATAAATTGCGGGTACGCCGCAATGACTTCATCGATAAATTGATCCATGCGCACGCAATCTGGGCACCATGTTGTAAAAAATTTAACGACAACCGGCGTGCTGGAGGCGATCGCCTGTTCAAATTGTTGTGCGTTTTGTAGTCGTTCCATATGACACGTCCTTTCTTTTCATTTCGCCTTTTATTTTAGCACACGTTTCTGTTTTTTACGTATGAAAAAGCAAAGGGGGGAAGAGGCGATGAACAAATTCGAAAAAGAACTGCAATCATATGCGCGGGCAAAACATGAAAAGCACGATGCGCTTATGAAGGCGTTTGAAACGTGGGGAAAAGACATGGAAGCGACGTTAAATAAATTAGAAAAAATAAATGATGCCCTATTTCAACAGTTTCAAGCGAACATGAGCGATGCCGAGGCGTTTTTTGCGAAAAAAGAAAAACAGTTTGCGCGCATGTTTCATCATTTTCGCTAAAGCGCCCATACCAAATGAAATTCGGTGCATATGATGTAAGCGAAAACGTTGAAGGAGGTGGAGTCTCATGGGCTTCGGATATTGCGGATATGGTTACGGTGGCTACGGCTACGGCGGCGGATACGGTTCAACATTCGTGTTAATCGTTGTGTTGTTCATCTTATTGATTATTGTTGGTGCAGCGTTCGTTCACTAAGAAGAGGCGTTCCAAAGGATCAAACCTTTGGAACGTTTTTTTTTGTTTTTCATATGCTGAAAAAGAAAACTGAAGGAGGCGGAGGAAGATGGATCAACATTTTTTTAAAAATATCGAGAAGAAAACGGGCGTGAATATGCAAGATATTTTTGCGCTCGCCAATTCATTACAAAACGCCAATTTTAAAGACGAAAAAACGGTGCGCGGCATCGTCAAACGCGTCGCACAAATTGCGAATCGCAACGTGCCAAAAGAATTGGAAGATAAAATTGTGCAATCGATCGTCAACAACGGAAAACAAATCGATTTTAACACGATTGCGAACATGTTAAATAAAAAATAACGAAAAAGCGAAAAGTCTTATACGAGGCTTTTCGCTTTTATTTCGAGAAAAGAAAGCAAGCGGGAGGTGTTTGCTTTTTTTAAGCGGCGCATGGACGGAACGGAAATAAAGAGGCGCTCTTTTGCGCGTGTGATCGCAACGTAAAGAAGGCGGCGCTCTTCTTCAAGCGGAGCGACATCCCCATTTCGATACGCCTCAAGCGCATAATCGTGCGGCAACAGTCCGTCTACTGCTCCAATGATATATACGATTGGAAACTCTAACCCTTTCGAGCGATGAATCGTCATGAGTTGAATGCCGTCGTCGCACGTTTTGCTCGCATACGTTTTGACGCGCTCGACGTGAGAAAGAAACGCTTGAACCGTCTTAAATTTTCGCGCGACGACTTTCATGTCGCGCACATCATCTGATCCTTTTTCGATCGCATTTCCTTCGTTGCCGCGCTTTTTTAAAAAGTCGCCAAAGCCCATGTCTTTTTCGATGAAGTCGATCGCTTCGAGCGGTTTCATTTCTTTTACTTTCGCAAAGAGCGGAGCGATCGCGCGCAATTTTTGTTGTTGAAACGGTGGAATGCCGTCGAGTTTGGCGAGCGCTTCGACGAGCGAACAGTCTTGTAAAATCGAGATGGCTTTGACGTCGTTTATGACCGTCTGTTTTAAAAACAATACGGTGACGACATCAGCAAGCGCCTGTTCGTCGTTCGGGTTGATGCTTAATTGAAAAAAGCTTAATAAGTAACGCACGATGCGACGATTGTAAAACGAGTCCGCATCTGTTGTGACAGGCAAACGAAGTTGTGAAAGCCGTTCAAAGACGGCGCGTCTTGAAGCGTTTGTACGGCATAAAATCGCAATATCGCTCGGTTTTGCGCCTTCTTGTAGCCGTTCGACGATGTCGCATGCGATCATCGTCGCTTCTTCTTCTTCATCGTACGGAAAAAAACAGATCGGCATATGTCCGCTATCTGTTTGGGCGTTCATTTGTTTCGGAATGCGCGTGCGACTTTTCGAAATGATGCGGTTCGCAAGCGAGACGATCGGATGTGGCGAGCGGTAGTTTTCCGTTAGCTTTACAATTGTTGTATTTGGAAAATCTTTTTGAAATTCGTGAATAAACGATGAATCTGAACCGCGAAACGCATAAATGGCTTGGTCGTCATCGCCAACGGCGCAAATGTGATGCGTATGGGAAGCGAGCAGTTTCATCGTTTCGTATTGCACGTTGTTAATGTCTTGAAATTCGTCGATGAGAAAATAATGAAACCGTTCGTGATATTGTTTCAATCGTTTTTCATCTGTTCGCAACATGTCATAGCACGCATATAACATATCATCAAAATCAAATACATCGAGCTGCCGTTTTTTTTCTTCATATTGCACGTACAACTGTACGACGCGCTCGTCCCATTCGTTTTCAATGGCGATATGATCGAGCGAGGTAAGCGTGTTTTTCCAATACGAAATGCGTTGCATCGCTTCATCATACGGAAAATCGCGTTCATCAATGCCGATGTCGCGACCGATTTCTTTCATCATCCGTTCTTTTTGCCAGTCGCGAATGAGCCGCTCATGACGCCAACGAAACGGATCGGCATGTTGTAACATGCGATAAAATAAGCTATGAAACGTTCCGATGGTCGGCAACGCATCAAGGTTGTATGCATGAAGTCTTTCCGTCAGTTCTTTCGCGGCTTTTGTCGTAAAGGTGACGATCATCATGTTTGCCGCTTTGATGTGATGAGTTGCCATCATCGCAGCGGCGCGCGTCGTTAACGTGCGCGTCTTTCCGCTGCCAGCCCCCGCAAGCACAAGAAGGGGACCTTCGATGCGGCGAACGGCTTCATACTGCTCGGCATCAAGCGACACGCCACATACGGTCATTTGTTTTTTTTCTTTCGCTTGAAACGGTTCGGTTGGCTGAATGGCGATGATATTCGCTCGTTTTCGTTCTTCTCGGATGCAAGGGTCAGAAACATGATAAAAGTGCGGGGCATGTTCAATCGCTAAATGAAAGCGAACGACTCCACCGCACATCGGGCACGTCCATTTGTTTCGTAAACTTTGTTCATACACGAGCTCATATTTTTCTCGCGCTAACGTATGAATATCAAATAGCTTGCCGTTATATCGTGCTTTATTCATCGGTCAAACTCCTTCGTCTAACGTCAACGTCTATGTTAACAAATCATACAATAAGAGAAAAGGAGTTTTTTTATGGGTGGCGAATAAATAGACAAAGGAGGCGATTTGTATGCACATCCCGCCGATTCGTTCACATCCGTTAACTGTTCCGCGCGTGACAAACATCCAACGAGCAACAAACGACAAAAAAGAACAAACGTCACAAAAGAAAAAACGACCTCAAGATCGTTCCATGAAAAAACGCTAATATGCTTGGACGTGCATCCCTTTTCCGTCTTGCCATTCGGCGTATAAAATATCGTTATAGTTTTCAAAACCAGCGTGGCGAATATGTTTTTTTAACCATTGTTCGTCCCAACCGTTCTCTTGTAAATTGTCCCAAATGACTTCCCCGTCGATAATGACCGTCACAGGCAATGTCGCTTCCGATGCAGACATGTGATGATCTTGCCGCGTCGGCTGCTCGAACGGGGCTTTTTTCATGACGCTCACTGTGCCGTCTGTTTCTAAAATGGCGTATTCCACTTCGCGAACGGAAAAGACGTTGCGGGCGCGAAGCAAATGTTGCAGTTGGTTTAGGTCGAGCTTCGTTTTTTTTAACGCTTCATACAAAATTTTTCCTTTCGAAATGACAATGACCGGTTTTCCTTCTAACAACTCGCGAAGTTCTTTTTTCTTTTGTGTAATCATCTCCGTCGTGTAAATGAGCAGTCCCCATAGTCCAATCGCAAACAATACTTTCGAGAGTCCGACTTTTGCATCGTATAAACCGTTGCCGACAAGTTCCCCGAGAACGAGGGCAGAAATAAAGTCAAACGGTGTAATTTGCGTAATTTGTGTTCGCCCAAGTATTTTCGCCATAATAAATAAGGCGATATAACCGACAACTAATTCGACCGCAATTTGTCCAAATTCGTTCATAACGATATCCTTTCGTATGTAGCTTCTTTTGTTAGTATGTCGATTGTAAAAAAAAACATGCGACCGTTATGATCGCATGTTTTTTATCATCGTCACATGTGGAATGCCCGCGTCCAGAAAGACGTCGGATACCGTTTCGTAGCCGAGCTGTTTGTAAAACGGTTCGGCATGTGTTTGGGCGTTTAGTTTCACCTTTGTGACGTGTTGTGAAGCATATTGTTCGATCGCTTCCATGATCCGTTTGCCGATGCCGCGTCCGCGATATGCTGGAAGGACGCAAATGCGTTCGATTTTCCCGACGTCATCGATTATACGAAAACGTCCTGCGGCAATCGGTTGATCGTCATCGTATATGACGAAATGAACAGATTCGCGCTCGAATGCGTCAATTTCTTCTTCTTCCGATACCCCTTGTTCGTCAATAAAGACGGCACGGCGAACAAAAAGGGCATCGTGCCAAAGCGCTTCGTCTTGTCCTCGTTTGACGTACATGTGGTTATTCCTTTCCAAGATGAAATGTTTCGTATGCTGACCACGATCCGTTTTCAAGTTGATATAGTAAATGGAAGCGGTCGACTTGTTCTTCAAAGTAGACAGACTGCATCTTGAAGCGGCCGAATACGTCCGAATATTCGTCGTTTGACAAGTCACGTGCGATCGTAATATGCGGCACGAACGCATAGTCTGTTTGTTCAACAAACGGCGGACGATGCAATTTTTCATGCAGCTGAGCGAGTGGCTCTGTTTTTTCCACTTTTAAATAAATGACGTTATTGACCGGATAAAACGAACTAAATTTTGTGACGCGCAACGGAAACGGTTCTGTTTCGCGCGCGACGTCGCGAAGTTGTTGAACGAGCTCATTGAGCTTGTCTTCCTCCACGTCAAACGCATATTTTAGCGTAATATGTGGCGGAATGAGGGCGTAATGAGAGTCGTACCGTTTGCGATACGAATTCGCAAAATCTTGAATTTTTTTTGATGGAAAAATCGCGATACCACATTTCATGCGACCTTCCTCCTTTCGTCATTATATTTATATATTATAACAAATTTTCGGAAAATACTGTTACATTTCAATCACTTTTTTTAATCCGATCGGCAAATTTGGTTGCCAGTATGTCCAAGAATGGTCGCCGTCAAACTCGTCATAATGATAGCGACTTTGTTTCGTGCTGAGAACGTGCGAAAGGGCACGATTCGGCTCAATGAAGTTGCGCACCATCCCGTCTGTCGTTTTTACGTCTGTCTCTTGTTTGCCGACGGAATGATAAAGCGCAAGCAAATGCCAGTCCGTAAATGATTGCACGTGCGCCATCACATCGTCGTTCACATATGGCGACTGCATGACAACTTTGCCAAACGTATGTGGATATGTCATCGCAGTAAGAAGCGAAACGGTGCCTGCGAGCGAATCGCCAACGAGAATGCGCGTTGCACCCATTTGATATGTCGAAAAATGTTCATCAACGAGCGGCGCCAGTTCGTTCGCAAGAAAGCGCATGTATGCTGCGCGTTTTTTTCCATTTGGATGATATTTCTCATAGCGATCTGACACGTTGCGATACGGCACGCCGATGACGACAGCACGTATGCCAAGCTCATCGATGACGCGTGCGATTTTTCCGAACATAAAATAATCTTGTCCATCTTGTGCGATGATGACGAGATGTTTATAAAGCGGTGTGACAGGTTTAGAGCAATATACAGGTAACGATAGTTCCTCGTCTAAATGTTGGCTGTGAAGTGTTAACTCTTGCATGTTCTCCCATCCTTTTTCGACGTTGTTCTTTCTTATCGTACCACATTTCTGCATTTTTTGTCGTTGCGTGATATGGTTCTGTTTTTTCATTCAATCGTAAAAATATATTAAAAATTTTGATAAAATATATTTGAGATCCCACTTCTTTTGTAATTATCTTTACATCTTATTGCATGGCTCTCTGATGAACATGTATAGTAAAAGAGAAAGAATCAAGCGTGGACTGTTTCAATCTAAAAATGGAACGCTCATCCACGCAGATGTCAATGGAGCATACAACATCATGAGAAAAGTATTCCCAAAGGCGTTTGCCAATGGGATAGCGGGTGTGGGGTTACACCCGATCCGAGTACATGTCGCTTAAACGACGTGGACGGATAAACAATTTTATTAAAATCTTTATCATTATTCTATGATTTTAATAAAATTGATAACCTAAGATGTAAGGAGTGATCGAGTGTGAATATGCAAGAGATCAAACAACGACTACAAACGATTCACGATGAAACAGATGAATGGTTTCAACAACTATTACACGATGAGCGAAAAGGCGTCCAACGTCTCGTTCAACAATGGTATAAACAAAAAGAAACAGAAAAACGCGAACGGGAACGTTTTTCGCATATGTTGCAATATGAGCAGGCGCTATATGAAAAAGGCGTGCGCTACATCGCTGGCGTAGATGAAGTGGGACGCGGTCCGCTCGCTGGCCCAGTTGTTGCCGCTGCGGTCATTTTGCCGAAAGACGTTTTTTTACCTCATTTGGACGATTCGAAAAAACTATCGGAAACGAAGCGAGAGCAATTGTTTTCTGTCATTCAGCAAACGGCGCTTGCGATCGGCATCGGCATAGTGAGCGCCCGTGAAATTGACGAGCTAAACATTTACGAAGCGACGAAAAAAGCGATGGTGCAAGCCGTCCAAGCGCTTGCGATCGCTCCCGAACATTTGCTTATTGATGCGATGCACATTCCGCTATCGATTCCGCAAACATCCATCATTAAAGGAGATGCGCATAGTGCATCCATTGCTGCAAGCTCCATTATAGCGAAAGTGACGCGCGATCGGATGATGAAACAGCTAGGTGAGAAATATCCGCAATATGGATTTGAGAAACATATGGGATACGGAACGAAAGCGCATATCCAAGCGATTGAACGATATGGTGTCATTGAAGAACATCGTCGTTCTTTTGCGCCAATTCGTGAGCGAATGAAACGAGGGGAATGAAATGAACGTCCAATGGATGCGCACGTTATTTGACGATAGGCAGACGGTCCGCTTGCCAAAAGGACCGACGTTTCAAGTTGGCGACATGATTTACGGAAAAATCGAAAAAATCAATGAAGATCAAACGGCGCTCGTTCGCATCGGAGGTTATACGCTGACAGCAGAATTGCATTCACCTGTTAAAGAAGGCGGAACATATACGTTTCAAGTGCGAAAGACGATGCCGCTTGAGCTGAACATATTGCCTCGTCCAGCAAAGCTGACAGATGAAGAAAGCGTCATTCGTCATTTTCGTCTACCAGAGAATGAACAAACGAAAGCGCTCGTTCGTTGGATGATGAATGAATCATTTTCGTTTAAAAAGAACGACATGGCGCTCATTCGGCACTGGTTGCGAACAGGCGGTGAAAAAGAGGTGCAAGCAATCAAATGGCTGTTGACGCACGATTTGCCGCTTCATGATGATGTGTTTCGTGCGCTCGTCACTTTACAGCATGATCAGCCGCTATATGAACAGCGGTTTATGCTTGCCGAGCTTATTGATCGCGCTCATCCAAACGGAACGTTAGCGACACTTTCTTCCTATTTACGCCATATGCCGACACTTTCTTCTTTTTCGCCTGAACATATTCAACAACTGCTTGAAAAGACGATGAAACAACAAGATGAATGGCTCGTTTTATTGCAAACAGCAGCAGAAGAAGCAACAGGTGAGTTAAAAGCGGAGATCACCTCATTACTTGATCGGATGAAAGCATATCAGTTGTTATCAACAAACAACCATTCGCTCCAACATATATTTACTCAATTTCCATTATTCATTGGGACGCATGCAACAGATGTGACGATTCAATGGCGCGGAAAACAACGAGAAAATGGACAAATGGATACAGACTATTGTCGCATTTTATTTTATTTGACGATGGCGACGTTAAAAGAAACGATTGTAGACGTTCATATTCAACAACGCATCGTTCATATTTCGATCATTAACGACACGCCCCATGTAGAACTGTACGCATCCGCCCTTGAGCCGTCACTAAAAGAGAAGCTTGCTGAAGATGGCTACACGCTTTCTGCCGTTTCCGTTAAACCGCCAATGAACAAGCGAAGCGAACGGTTACTTGTTGAACCATTTTCTTATAAAGGAGTCGATTATCGCGTATGAAACGAAAACGTGCCGTTGCTTTGTCATACAACGAACAACATATTGCCCCCGTCGTTGTGGCAAAAGGGGAAGGAATGGTTGCTGAGCGTATCATTGAACGCGCGAAACAATACGACGTCCCGATTTACGAAGATCAAACGCTCGCTACAATGCTTAGTCAATTACAATTGAACGAAACGATTCCCGAGGAGCTGTACAAAGTCGTTGCTGAAGTATTTGCGTTTATTTATCAAATAGAAAAAAAGATAGAGGAGCGCTCGTGAAGTGACCGTCGCTTCTTTTTCTTTTGTTAAAGAATTTTCTGTCTAAATGGTAGACAACTGACAAAGTATCATTATACAATGAAAGCGCTAGTACTTTTATTTTTATACATAGGAGGATGGGGTATGAATATTCATGAGTATCAAGGAAAAGAGATCCTCAGAAGCTACGGAGTGAGCGTGCCGAACGGCCGTGTGGCGTTTACGGTTGAAGAAGCGGTAGAGGCGGCGAAAGAGCTTGGCAGTAGCGTTTGTGTCGTCAAAGCGCAAATTCATGCCGGCGGTCGCGGAAAAGCAGGGGGGGTAAAAGTTGCGAAAAGTTTAGAAGAAGTTCGTACATATGCGAGTGAGCTATTAGGAAAAGTGCTTGTTACGCATCAAACAGGTCCAGAAGGAAAAGAAGTAAAACGTCTTCTTATCGAAGAAGGATGCGACATTAAAAAAGAATATTACATTGGACTTGTTGTTGACCGTGCAACATCCCGCGTTGTTTTAATGGGATCTGAAGAAGGTGGAACAGAAATTGAAGAAGTAGCGGCAAAAACGCCAGAGAAAATTTTTAAAGAGTACATTGATCCAGCTGTCGGCTTACAAGCGTTTCAAGCGCGTCGCATGGCGTTTAACATCAACATTCCGAAAGAGCTTGTCAATCAAGCGGTCAAATTTATGTTAGGCTTATATCAAGTGTTCGTCGAAAAAGATTGCTCGATCGCTGAAATTAACCCGCTCGTTGTTACAGGAGACGGAAAAGTTATGGCGCTTGATGCGAAGTTAAACTTTGATTCTAACGCGTTATATCGCCATAAAGACATTTTAGAATATCGCGATTTAGACGAAGAAGATCCAAAAGAAATTGAAGCATCAAAATATGATTTAAACTACATTTCGCTTGATGGAAACATCGGCTGCATGGTAAACGGTGCAGGCTTAGCGATGGCGACAATGGACATTATTAAATATTATGGCGGCGAACCAGCGAACTTTTTAGATGTTGGTGGCGGTGCGACGACAGAGAAAGTAACGGAAGCATTTAAAATCATTTTATCTGATCCGAAAGTAAAAGGCATTTTCGTAAACATTTTCGGAGGCATTATGAAATGCGACGTGATCGCAAACGGTATTGTTGAAGCGACAAAACAAGTCGGTTTAAACCTTCCGCTCGTCGTTCGTTTAGAAGGAACAAACGTCGAATTAGGCAAAAAGATTTTAGAACAGTCTGGACTAAACATTACAGCCGCTGAATCGATGGCAGACGGCGCGCAAAAAATCGTTTCGCTAGTAAGCTAATAGAAGGGATGGGAGAAACGTGAGCGTTTTTGTTAATAAAGATACGAAAGTAATCGTGCAAGGAATTACAGGTTCACAAGGATTGTTCCATACAAAACAAATGATCGAATACGGCACAAACATCGTTGGTGGTGTCACACCAGGAAAAGGTGGAACAGAAGTGGAAGGTGTGCCTGTATTTGATACGGTGTCTGAAGCGGTTGAAAAAACAGGAGCGAACGCTTCTGTCATCTATGTTCCGCCGGCATTTGCTGCGGATGCGATTATGGAAGCTGTCGATGCAGAAATCGACTTAGTTGTTTGTATTACAGAAGGCATTCCTGTATTGGATATGGTGAAAGTCAAGCGCTATATGGAAGGCAAGAAAACGCGCCTCATCGGTCCGAACTGCCCTGGCGTCATCACGCCAGAAGAATGTAAAATCGGCATTATGCCAGGTTACATTCATAAAAAAGGTCACGTCGGTATCGTTTCGCGCTCTGGTACGTTAACGTACGAAGCGGTTCACCAATTAACACAAGCAGGCATCGGTCAATCGACGGCCGTTGGCATTGGTGGTGACCCAGTGAACGGGACAAACTTTATCGACGTATTAAAGGCGTTTAACGAAGATGAAGACACATATGCGGTCATTATGATCGGTGAAATTGGTGGAACAGCAGAAGAAGAAGCGGCAGAATGGGTGAAAGCGAACATGACAAAGCCGGTTGTCGGCTTTATTGGTGGACAAACAGCTCCTCCAGGAAAGCGCATGGGACATGCTGGTGCGATCATTTCTGGGGGCAAAGGAACAGCCGCAGAAAAAATTCAAACGATGACAGCATGCGGCATTAAAGTGGCTGAAACGCCATCTGTGATCGGCGAAACGCTCATCTCTGTATTAAAAGAACGCGGTTTATACGAAAAGTGTAAAACACATTAATCGTTCAATCGTCCTAAGGAGCAGACCTTAGGACGATTTTTATACAAAGGAGGAATACGATGTACGATACAGCTCGCGAAAGGCTTATTCATTTGCATCATTGTCGTGGGATCGGATGGAAAAGCATCGCGCGCTTGCTTGATGTTGATCCATCCCTTGCCTCTATTTTTCATCTTTCTTCTCAGCAACTTCAACGATTACTGACAATCCCCGAAAAACATTTCGCTGCTTTTTTCCATGATTTGCATTGTCACAAATTGAAACGTATGATAAAAACATATGAGGAGCAAAACATTCATATTGTAACAATGAAGGACGACGAATACCCAGGGTGGCTTAAACATATATACGATCCGCCATGGGTACTATATGCGAAAGGAAACGTGCAATTATTGAAGCGAAAAAAATTAATAAGCGTCGTCGGGACACGAACACCAACCCGTCAAGGAATTGCAGCGATGCACATCGTTTTTCCGCCGCTCATTGAACGCGGGTGGGTCATTGTGAGCGGATTAGCGAAAGGTGTCGATGCCGAAGCGCATCGTTTATGTTTACGCCATAACGGTGAAACAATTGCGGTCATGGCAGGGGGATTGCGTTATATATATCCTCCTGAAAATGAATCATTATTTCGACAATTAGCGACAACCCAACTCGTTATTTCTGAGTACCCGCCGTTTGTTCGCCCACAAACATGGCATTTTCCGATGCGCAACCGGATCATTAGCGGTTTGTCTGTTGGCACGGTTGTCGTGCAGGCGAAAGAGCGAAGCGGCTCGCTAATTACTGCTCATTTTGCGCTACAACAAGGAAGGGAAGTGTTTGCAATCCCAGGTGACATCACGACAAAAGAAGCGCACGGAACGAATCGCTTAATCCAACAAGGAGCGAAATTAATCTTATCAAGCGACGATATCGAAGAGGAATTTCGACATCTTTTTACATGAGCAAAAGAAAAAATCGAAAAATGATGTTTGACAAATGAACGAATCATCATTAATAATAATGAAGATTTTATTTTACGAATTACCTCTTAAGGGAGGACAAAATGATGTCAGACTACTTAGTCATTGTAGAGTCGCCAGCAAAGGCGAAAACGATTGAAAGATACTTAGGAAAAAAGTATAAAGTAAAAGCATCGATGGGGCATGTGCGCGATTTGCCAAAAAGTCAAATGGGCGTTGATATACAAAACGATTATGAACCGAAGTATATTACGATTCGTGGCAAAGGTTCGGTCATCAAAGAGTTGAAAACAGCAGCGAAAAAAGCAAAAAAAGTATTTCTTGCAGCCGACCCGGATCGCGAAGGGGAAGCGATCGCTTGGCATTTAGCACATTTGCTTGATTTAAATACCGACTCCCCATGTCGCGTTGTATTTAACGAAATTACAAAAGATGCGATTAAACAGTCGTTTGAACAACCGCGCGCCATTAATATGCATTTAGTTCATGCACAACAAGCGCGGCGCGTGCTCGATCGCCTTGTCGGCTACAACATTAGCCCGTTGCTTTGGAAAAAAGTAAAAAAAGGGTTAAGCGCAGGGCGTGTGCAATCTGTTGCGCTTCGCTTAATTATTGATCGTGAAAAAGAAATTCAATCGTTTCAACCAGAAGAATATTGGACGATTCAAGGGACGTTTGTCAAAGGCAATGACACATTTGAAGCGCAATTTTATCGGCTAGACAACGAAACGATCGATTTAAAAGCAGAACAAGATGTACAACATGTGTTAAGCCATATACAAGGGAATGAATTTGTCGTCACAGCGGTAACGAAAAAAGAGCGAAAGCGCAATCCGGTCGCTCCATTCATTACATCGTCATTACAACAAGAAGCTGCACGGAAGTTGAATTTTCGCACGAAAAAGACGATGATGGTCGCACAACAGCTATACGAAGGAATTGATCTTGGAAGCGAAGGAACTGTCGGTTTAATTACATATATGCGTACAGACTCCACGCGTGTATCAGAAAGCGCTCAACAAGAGGCGATTCAGTATATTGAACAGACGTTCGGTACATCATATGTAGCAACAGAAAAAAGAAAAGAAAAACAAAAGGCGAACGCGCAAGATGCGCACGAAGCGATTCGCCCAACGTCCGTCTGGCGTCATCCGAGCGCCATTAAACCGCATGTGACACGCGATCAATATCAGCTATACAAACTGATTTGGGAGCGCTTTATCGCTAGCCAAATGGCCCCAGCTGTGCTCGATACGGTCGCGGTCGAGCTTTCAAACGGTTCGGTCGTCTTTCGTGCGACTGGCTCGACAGTCAAATTTCCAGGCTTTATGAAAGTATATGTGGAAGGAACAGACGATCCGAAAGATGAACAACAACGATTACTGCCAGATTTTGTTGAAGGGGAGCGCGTATTTAGTAAAGATATTGAAGGAAAGCAACATTTTACACAGCCGCCACCACGTTATACAGAAGCGCGCCTTGTCAAGACGTTAGAAGAGCTCGGCATCGGTCGTCCATCGACATACGCTCCGACGCTCGATACGATTCAAAAACGCAATTATGTGACGCTTGAGAACAAACGATTCGTTCCAACAGAGCTTGGGGAAATTGTCCTTGATTTAATGATGCAATTTTTCCCGGAAATTTTAGATGTCGAGTTTACAGCAAAAATGGAAAAAAACTTAGATGACATTGAAGAAGGGAAAGTAGAATGGATACGCATCATTGACGAATTTTATCGCGAGTTTGAAAAGCGGTTAAAAGTGGCTGAAGTTGAAATGGAAAAAGTCGAAATAGCAGATGAATCAGCGGATGTCGATTGCGATGTATGCGGAAGCCCAATGGTGTACAAAATGGGGCGTTTCGGAAAGTTTATCGCTTGTTCAAATTTCCCGCAATGTCGCAATACAAAAGCGATCGTCAAACATATCGGTGTCACATGTCCGCGCTGTCATGAAGGAAATATCGTCGAACGAAAAAGCAAAAAGAAGCGCATGTTTTATGGTTGCGATCGTTTCCCAACATGCGACTTCGTTTCATGGGATAAACCGATCAATCGACCGTGTCCAAAATGCGGTGGCATGCTCGTTGAGAAAAAAGGGAAAAAGAGCGTGCACATTCAATGTACACAATGTGAATATAACGAACAACAGTAAGGTGAGGCGAATACCCTCACCCATTTTATCGAGGAGGGAATATAGATGGAAGTAACAGTCATTGGAGCAGGATTAGCAGGAAGTGAGGCGGCATGGCAACTCGCGAAGCGCGGCATTCGCGTCAAATTATATGAAATGCGCCCGGTGAAACAAACCCCTGCGCATCATACAGACAAGTTTGCAGAACTTGTATGCAGCAATTCTCTTCGCGCAAATACGTTAACGAATGCAGTCGGTGTATTAAAAGAAGAAATGCGTCGGTTAGATTCCGTCATTATGAAAGCAGCGGACTCTTGTTCCGTGCCCGCTGGTGGAGCTTTAGCTGTCGACCGTCACGAATTTGCGGCGAAAGTCACAGACATGGTAGCGAATCATCCGAATGTGACGGTTGTGCGCGAAGAAGTAACAACCATTCCAACAGGCCCAACGATTATTGCGACAGGTCCGTTAACATCGCAGCCGCTTTCGGAACAGCTTAAGGCGTTGACAGGGGAAGAATATTTATATTTTTACGATGCGGCTGCACCGATTGTTGAGAAAGAAAGCATTGATATGGAAAAAGTGTATATAAAGTCCCGCTACGACAAAGGGGAAGCAGCATACATTAATTGTCCGATGACAGAAGAGGAGTTCGACCGATTTTATGATGCGCTCATTTCTGCTGAAACAGTACCTTTAAAAGAGTTTGAAAAAGAAATTTATTTTGAAGGATGTATGCCAATTGAAGTGATGGCGCGACGCGGAAAAAAGACGTTGTTGTTTGGACCAATGAAACCTGTCGGCTTAGAAGATCCGCGTACAGGCAAACGTCCTTTTGCTGTCGTCCAGCTTCGTCAAGATGATGCTGCAGGAACGTTGTACAATATTGTCGGTTTTCAAACGCATTTAAAATGGGGGGCGCAAAAAGAAGTCATTCGCCTCATTCCAGGGCTTGAGCAAGCAGAAATTGTACGATATGGTGTCATGCACCGTAATACGTTTATTAATTCGCCGAAGTTATTAAAACCGACATATCAATATAAAGAAAGAGAAGATTTATTTTTTGCAGGACAAATGACCGGGGTCGAAGGATATGTCGAGTCAGCGGCATCAGGACTTGTGGCGGGGATCAATGCTGCGCACTATGTGCTTGGAAAAGAACTTGTCGTATTTCCACAAGAAACGGCCATTGGAAGCATGGCGCATTATATTACATCGGCGAATCCGAAACATTTTCAACCGATGAATGCGAATTTCGGTTTATTCGCACCGCTCGACGAGCCAATGAAAGATAAAAAGAAAAAGAATGAACGATATGCACAACGGGCATTAGAAACGATTCAGAATTTTTTAAAAAAATGGTGAAATTCGTTGCAAGAGCTACTAAATTGTGCTACTATTTAGTAGCTCTTGTGAGGTGATCGAATGGAAAATGTGAATTTTACGTTAAATTTGTTCATTGAATATTTACAAATAGAAAAAAATTATTCAGAATATACAATTGCGTGTTATAAGCATGATATTGGCGAATTTTTTGAATTTATGGAGCGCGAACAAGTTAAACAGTTGCAAGAAGTGTCTTACAGTGACGTTCGCTTGTTTTTAACAGAGCTTCATAAACGTCAGCAATCCAGCCGTTCGATTGCCCGGAAAATGTCGAGCTTGCGCAGCTTTTATAAATTTTTAATGCGGGAGAAAATCGTTTCTGAAAATCCGTTTGCGCTTGCATCGTTGCCGAAAAAAGAACAGAAAATTCCACATTTTTTGTATCCAGATGAATTAGAACAGTTGTTTGTTGTCAATGATTTGAATACAGCGATCGGTCAACGAAACCAAGCGATCATTGAACTATTATACGCAACAGGTATTCGTGTAAGTGAATGTTGTAACATTCGCTTATCGCACATTGATTTCTCTGTATGTACCATTTTAATTTACGGAAAAGGAAATAAACAGCGATATGTCCCGTTTGGTACGTATGCAAAAGAAGCGCTTGAACGATATATACAAGACGGACGTCAGCAACTGGTAAGTAAGGCAAAAGCGCCAACGGATGTGCTTTTTTTAAATGCGCGTGGTGGAGCATTAACGCCAAGAGGGGTACGTCACATTTTAAACGACATCGTTGAACAAGCTGCCCTTTCTTTGAAAGTTAGTCCCCATGTGTTTCGCCATACGTTTGCGACGCATTTATTAAATGAAGGTGCTGATTTACGTTCTGTGCAAGAATTGTTAGGTCATGCGCATCTTTCGTCAACACAAGTGTATACACATGTAACGAAAGATCATTTGCGCCACGTTTATTTACATTCTCACCCGCGTGCATAAAAAGGAGGATGGGTTATGAGTCAATTTCATGCGACGACGATTTTTGCGATTCGCCATCAAGGAAAAGGAGCGATGGCGGGCGATGGTCAAGTAACGTTCGGCAATGCCGTAGTAATGAAACATACAGCGCGGAAAATTCGTAAACTTTTTCATGGCAAAGTGTTAGCTGGTTTTGCAGGCGCGGTAGCTGATGCGTTTACGCTGTTTGAAATGTTTGAAGGAAAGTTAGAAGAATACAACGGAAATTTACAACGGGCAGCGGTTGAGCTAGCGAAAGAGTGGCGGAGCGACAAAGTGTTGCGCCGATTAGAAGCGATGTTAATCGTCATGGATGCCACACATATGTTGCTCATTTCTGGAACAGGCGAAGTCATTGAACCAGACGATAACATTTTAGCGATTGGCTCCGGTGGTAACTATGCGTTAGCAGCTGGTCGGGCATTGAAGACGTATGCAGGTGAACATTTAACAGCGAAGCAAATTGCGGAAGCGGCATTAAAAGTAGCGAGCGATATTTGCGTGTACACAAATGATAGCATTATCGTTGAAGAGCTGTAGAGGAGGGAGCGGCATGTTAACGCCAAAACAAATTGTTGAAAAGCTTGATCAGTTTATCGTCGGTCAGCATGAAGCAAAAAAAGCGGTAGCGATCGCATTAAGAAATCGTTATCGCCGCAGTTTATTAGATGAAAAGTTGCGCGATGAAGTCGTGCCGAAAAACATTTTAATGATTGGACCGACGGGTGTTGGAAAAACAGAAATTGCACGGCGATTAGCGAAACTTGTTGGCGCTCCGTTCGTAAAAGTAGAGGCAACGAAATTTACGGAAGTCGGTTATGTCGGTCGCGACGTAGAATCGATGGTGCGCGATCTCGTTGAAACGTCTGTGCGCATCGTGAAAGAGAAAAAAATGAACGAAGTAAAAGAACAAGCAGAGCAATTAGCGAACAAACGGCTTGTTGAACTGCTT
>OFGS01000033.1_pt1 | contig 42718 bp, 48 predicted proteins | sample 1521851 | NCBI WGS metagenome assembly OFGS01 (sample SAMEA3142070, study PRJEB24117) | hot springs metagenome
GTCGTTGAAGTTTACTTGGACAAGGTTAAAGTTCTACCGTGAGAAAGGGCATAGACATAGGCGGGAGCTTTATAAAGGTTGTGTGGGAGGACGGAAAAAGGGAAAAGGTGTTTATCAAGGACTTAGCGAGCAGGAAGGAAGACCTTTTAAAGAGACTAAGAGAAGCGATGTCACTTGGAAGCCCTGAAAAGGTAGGAATAGATGTTGACAATCTAAGACAAGAAGCTATAAATTTTCCAATGAGGAAATAGTAAGGAGGGAAACCATGGCACGGCTTGTCTTAATGAGAGAAAAGGGTCCATACAAGCTCGAGGCTAGGGACGAGGTATACTACCTTTGTCAATGCGGTCTTTCTAAGAAGTTTCCTTTCTGTGACGGCTCACATAAACGCACAAAGGACGAGGAAGAGGCGAAGGTATACCTTTATGACGAAAACTCCAGAATAGAGATTAAGTTGTGATCCTGTCACACTCCTATTTTTTCCATACTTGAAATATCAAACCTCTCCGTCATGAAACTGTAAACTTCTTTCCCTGTCCTCTCACTAAAGTACCTGCTTCCCAACATGCCAAGGGATTCAGCACCAGCCAAAAGCACGGACAGGTTTCCCTTTAAAATGTCATCTAAGTTTCTATGTATGAAAGAGGATATCTCTTCAAAGCTTAAACCTCTTCCATCCTGTAGTGTGTCTGCAGGTAGGCTGACTGTCCTTTGGGCCTTCAAACTTCCCATGAGTAGGATAAAAGAGGTGTCGTAGAAGGTCTCCGTTTTAAGGTCTGCCCTGACTCTACCTTTGAGAAGAAGGTCCTTGTAAACTTTTGGCACGATAAAACACGGCGATGTTTCATACCTTGGAGTCTTTAGGGGCATATCCTCAAGGTCTTCTGAAAGGATAACCTTTAACCCTTGCTTGTTGTAGTATATGGTGTTTCCTACTATATCCTCAACGTCAGCCTTTACGATTCCCCGTATGGATTGGGAGTAGGGAAGCACGTAGGAAGGTATAGTCTGTCCATCTACTTGGAGTTTGCCCAATAGTGGTCTCCAGTTTAAAAAGTTAAACTCCCACTCTTTGCAGGGCAGTCCCAAGGATTCTGCGTAAGTTCTTACAAGCTTTACAAAGTACTTTTCCTCCTTACTTCCAGGTCTTCTTCCTTTAAATCCTACTAAGTCCCAGTAAATTTCTCCGCTCTTTTGTTTAAAAAGCCCGTACACACATCCGCAGTAGTCCTGATGGTATATCTCGAAGGCTTTTGAAAGCCTAAACATCTCCTGAGTCCCACCACCTTTCCTGTAGTCTACACTTATAAAGGTCAGACCGTAACTTTCGCAGATTTCATTCCCTACCTGCGTAAGCACTCTTATGTCCTTTTTGGGACTCATCAGGAGCGTAGTGGTCATATGGGTAGCACCTACAGCCTTGGCAAACTCCGCAGACCTCTTTAGTCGATAGTCAAAGCACACTTGACACCTTTTACCCCTTTCCGGCTCCTCTTCCAAGCCCTTCACCGATCGCATCCAAGATTCCAAGTCATACTCACCTTCAAAGAACTCGATGCCCAGCTCTTGACATACTCTCTTTGTTTCGATCATCCTAAGCAAGTACTCCTCGTAGGGATGTATATTAGGGTCGTAAAAGAAAACGCTCATCTTAGTATTCGGATTTTCTTCCCTGAGTCTCTTTATAAAGTAAAGTGCATCTGGAGCACAACAGGCATGAACGAGTATATGCATAAGGTAAAATATTATCCGATGATACACATCTACGCAAACATAGATAAAAGCTTTAAGTCCTATAATCTGGATGAGTTTGGGGAAATTCCAAAGGAAAAGGTAGTGTGGTTGGATGTGGAAAATCCCAAGGAGGAGGAGATAAGGTGGCTCAACAGCGCGGTAGGTTTTAGCATGCCACCCAGGGAGGTCTTTGGAGACATAGAGATAAGTAGCAAGTACAGAGAAGAAGCGGACGCTATATACTTAACCTTATCCTTTGTCATACAACAAAAGGAAGACATAATCGTAGAGCCCGTTGTTTTTTTCATAAAAGGCAGGTTTTTTGTCTCCATCAGGTATAGAGACATACCTACGTTGGCTATCTTCCAAAAGAGAGTGCAGGCACAGCGTATGAGTTTCCAGCTTGCAGAAAATCTGCTCTCCGAGATAATCAACATAGAAGTGGACAGGATAGGTGATAGGTTGGAGATCCTGGGAAAACGCATAAGAAACATGAGGAAGGAGGTCTTTTTGGAACAGTCTGAGGAGATGATAAAGGAGATATCCTACTACGATGAGCTCAACATGACCCTTAGAGAAACGATAAACGAAAAGCTGAGAGTCCTTTCTCACTTTTTAAAGAGTCCGAGGGTAAACGCCCAAACAAAAAGGGACATAAAAATAGCGTTGGATGACCTGCATACACTCCTTGATTACACCACCTTTTACATGGATAAGCTAGATAGCATACAAAATTCCCTACTTGGACTCATATCCATAAGGCAAAACGAAGCGGTAAAGGTCTTTACCGTTCTGGCTACCATCTTCTTACCTGCGACCCTTGTGGCTAGCATATACGGTATGAACTTTGACTTTATGCCAGAACTGCACTGGAGATATGGCTATGTATACTCCTTGGGCATAATGATAGCCATCACCTTAGCCCTTCTTTACTGGGTAAAAAGAAAAGGGTGGTTATGAGGTCTCCCATAGGTTTTAAAAGCGAAGATGTTCTCATATTGGCTACCGTTACCTTTGCTTTGTTGTATCCCTTGTTTATAGCCTTCTTACTGTGGCACGAGGACTACAACAAAAAGAGGGAATACATGCAAACTCTTCTCCCTCTGGCTAAAGTTCTTGTGGGAAGCGTAGATTGCGGAAAGGCTTACAGCAAGGATATACTGAGCTTGTTGGATGAAAGTATAGCGGTTAAGGATGTGGTAAAGCTGTGCAAAGAGGTAGGACCTTCTGAGATAACCAGGGAGACGCTGGATTTTCAAAGAGAGGAAGACAAGAATTTAATAACTTACACTGTCGTTTTTAGAAGCCTGCAAGGTCCAGGGGCAAGGTACTTAACCATAAAAGCGATAGACGAAAATGACAAGGTCTTTGTCGTTGAAGTTTACTTGGACAAGGTTAAAGTTCTACCGTGAGAAAGGGCATAGACATAGGCGGGAGCTTTATAAAGGTTGTGTGGGAGGACGGAAAAAGGGAAAAGGTGTTTATCAAGGACTTAGCAAGCAGGAAGGAAGACCTTTTAAAGAAACTAAGAGAAGTGGTGTTACTTGGAAACCCTGAAAAGGTAGGAATAGCGGTGGCAGGCTATACGTCCTTAGAAGGTAAGGTGCACAGGTCTCCCAATATACCAACGCTGGACGGTCTAGATCTAAAGGCTTTTTTAAAGGACTTGGGTATGGAGGGCGTCGTGGTAAACGACGTGAGCGCAGGAGCTTACGGGCTTTGGTACTATCACTACCGCCATGCAAAAAACTTGGTGTTCGTGGCTATAGGCACAGGTCTTGGTGCAGGTCTTGTAGTAGAGGGAAGGCCATACCTTGGCTCATGCGGCAGTGCTTTGGAGCTTGGTCATCACATAGTTGAAAAGGGAGGAAAGCTTTGTAGCTGTGGAAGGCACGGGTGTTGGGAAGCTTATTGCTCATCCTACGGACTTGAAAGAATCTACTACGAAATCTGTGGCGAACGGCTAAAAGATTACCACATTGTTGAAAAAGCTAAAGGGGGAGTTAAAGAGGCGCTCAAAGCCTTGGAGATATTTCAAGAGTACCTCATAACGGGACTTTTGAACACCGTCCATATATTTAACCCAGACTTTGTAGTCCTGGGCGGCGGACTTATAGATAGCATAAGACCCTTTTTAGAAAGCTTGGAGAAAAGATTAAAGGAGTCTGTGGAGAGTTTACCCGCAAGCTGTATGAGCTTAACCTTTGCACCATGTCAAGAGTTTTGCATGGCTATGGGAGCTTTAGCTTTAACATACCGGGACGATATTTAATCTTATGGAAGTTCGGCGCGTAGAAGGTGCTGTCCTACATACCACTTCTGAGCAGAGTCAAGGCATACAGACGCAGAGGAAGGGAGAAGAGCTACGCATAAGGCTCACCTCAGTAGTACCAGAAGTGCTTTTAACAGCCTTGACCTCCGGAGGAGCAAACAAGGCTACGGTTCTAGATACTTCTGGGGGAAGGATAAGGCTACTGTTGGAGAACGGGTACGAGATTCTGGCAGAAAATAGAACGAGCGTAGTTTTGCAGAAAGGAGACCATGTAGAATTGAGCGTGGAGAACACGAATCCCTTTACCCTTAGAGTCTTGAGCCTCGATAGCACCCAGCGCGCAGACGTATTACTTAAGAACATAATGGACGGAAAGGGTCCGATAAATTCTTTGTCAGATGATGTGAAGACGGCTATAGAAAACTCCGGTCTGTTTTACGAGACTAAGCTAAAAGGTCTTTTGACGGGAAGGCTTAGCTTACAAGAAGTCCTATCTGATGCCAAGGCGCAGATACTTCAAGAGCTGAGCAAGTTGGTAAATCTGGATAAAAAGTCCAGCGCAGAACTTATACACCTTTTGAAGGGGATAACAAGGGATCTGCAAAGAACGAATCAAGAAGTAGGCATTCTACTTATGGCTTTAGACACTTTAACCTTAGAAAACCTAAGCCACGAGGATTACGTAAAACTTGTAAAGTATCTTAAGGAGGACCCTTTAATAAGCTACTTAGAGAGAAAAGATATAGATAAGCTTGTTTACAGGCTTTTGGAGCTGGTGGAGGAGGATAAAAACCTCCCAAACAGAGACCTTTTTGTAAAAGCTCTTACAGACCTTGCAGAGCTAGGGGAAAAAACAACGGATGTAAAACTTAAGGAGATGGTAAAGGAGTTTTTAGCGTCTTATAAAGGTATCGAGAAGTTGTATAACTACGCAGGAGAGCTAAGAGAATACCTTCTATCGCAGAACGTGGAAAAGCTGGAAAGCCTCATCACAAAGTTAGAGTACATAACGATGGCGCAGTATAGTTTGGTAAACAGAGGGAAGATTTTTCTACCCATAGAGTACGAGGAGGGAAAAGGTGGACTGATCTTCGATTTAAGGGATAGCTTTAAGGTGATAATTCATCTTAACTACCCTGAATACTACATCACCGCTTTAATAACGAGTCCACGGAGGGAAAGGAGGATAGAAGCGGTCAGAGTTAGTCTGTTTACCGATAACGAAGAGCTGGCAAAGCTCTTTGTAAGTAATAGGGCTTACCTTGAGTCCCTTCTTTCCGAGGAAGGGATAAGGCTTGTAAACTTCTCGGTGGATTTCAGAAGCAGACAAGATAACGTTAACAAGGTTGTTGAAGAGATAGGTGAGGAAGGTTTACACTTAGCGGTCTAAAGATGGAAGAAAGAAAGAGAGCCGTAGCCTTAAGGTACGAACAGGGAAAGGACAAAGCTCCAGTGGTAGTTGCCAAAGGCTCTGGGGAGTTGGCTGATAAGATAATACAGATAGCCAAGGAAAACAACGTACCTATCGTAGAGGATAAGTATCTCATCTCCGCTATGATGAGCGTGGAGGTCTACGAGGAGATACCACCCGAGCTTTACAGGGCGGTCGCCAAGGTACTCGCTTTCGTAAAAAGGGTAAGACTAGGTGGTTGAACCCTCCTCGTCCAGGTAGAAAACGTCATCAGAAATAGGCTCGTTCCACCTTTTGAATCCGGGCAGAGCCTCTATCCTGTACCATGCAGATCTATACCACACACCCTTTGGGTCCCTCTTAACTGGTGACACTTCTGCTGCCTTTGTCTCACTATGGTAGTCCCAAGTTATGTAAGCGTTAAAGTCTTGCACTATGTCTGTTATAGCAACGCCGAACTCTGTGGTTAGAGCTATTTGAAAGTCCCTCCATCTAAAGACAGAAGAATCCCTAAGGGTTAGACCAAAGTATCCCACACCGCCGTCTTCTTTTAGCGTGGCTATCCCCCTGCCGATAAAAGCACGGAAGGCTGGAAGAGTCTCTGGAGGGTCAGACACAAACACGTCATAATGCCCCAGTATCTCCTTAGGGAATGGGTTCCTCAGATCCCAAACTCTCGCTTCCGCGTTGTCTATCCCCAACTCTTTAAAGATCCTGTTGTCAAAGTCTATCAGACGCTTGTCTATATCTATAATGAGCACGCTACGGGCTTTTCTGCTAAGAGCTACCGCAAGTCCTGTCAGGTCGTCCTCAGCGCCTAAGACTAGTATGTCCTTGTTTTTTAAATCACCACGGGAATCTATAAAGAGCACTCTCGCCACCGTAGTCTCCGGTGTTACAGAGCCTTGATCGTAATCCCTTATGGCTTTTGGTCTATCCTTCGTAAGTTGTAAAAATTCCCTGTAAAGATCTATATCCGCATAAAAGGGTATGCCTCTACCTTCACACGCTTGACACGTGTAATCTACGTAAGGTTCTATACCAAATTCCTTTACTATATCTAAACCTTTCTGAGTTATTCTGATGTTCTCTTCATCATCTATGAAAGCTATGCCTTCATCTACCAACACCTTTATCACACCAGAAACCGCAGGAACAGGCATGTCCGACATATCTACTATTTCCCAAAAATCGTTACTTTTTAGCAAAGCGGAAAGGACTCTCTCCACGTTCTTCTTGTATATCCTAACTTGGCTAACTTCTCTAGCCCTGTTGGCAATCTCTACCAATAAGCTCACTGCATCACCTCCTTTTTTAGATTCTTGCAAAGCCTTTTATTATACCATATTGACCTTGTCGCGTAGCTTTAGTAGTACGGTAAAGTTAAGTCTAAGTACTCCTTATATGCTTACCGTTATAGCAAGCTTTGTTGTATAAATCAAAAGATGCCAAAAAGTCAACTATGCGAAGGCTCTACGACTCTGTTGCACAAATCACAGCTATATGGTTGTATCGATTTAGAAGTTCTACTAGGAACAGGGCAAGGCTCCTCTTTAACATAGCTTCTAACGTTCATTTATTCAACAAAGCTTTGCGTAAGTGAAATGCCACTACCAAAACTTGCACCACCCGCCTTTGTCTTACCTTCATTTACGCAACAAAGTCAGACTCTACTCCCCTTTTTGGCTAGACTTGCTACAAACGTGCATGGTCGGAGAATTGAGCCATTCCTTTATCACATCTTCAGAGTACCAATTAGTGAGGCTCTCTCAACTTACCGCTCAAGGAAGATATCTTGGCAGGGTAGCTCAATAGTAACAAAACTGTTACCTTCCTAAGAAAATTCGTGCAACAAAGTCAATTAGATATAAAATTGCTCTTTTCCCAAAAAGGAAAGATCAACATAACTTAATTGTTGCAAGCTCGTTTATTCAGCAAAGCCTAACAAGCGTTGTATAATAGTGCTACTATGAAGCTACAAACACTTTTAAAGGACAGCTCGGAAATAGATGAAAAGCTCGAGTTTATGAAAGAGTGGGAAGAGCTTACCTATAGACTGGATTCACAGGTCCTTGGAGATTGCTACCTTTTTGTTCTGGAAATTCCAGACGAGGATTTTGACAAAAGCTTAGACATATTTGCAAGCAGGGAAGAAGCTATGGGAGCTTTCCTAAGCGTTGCCACGGAAAGCGGATGGGAATTGGTTCCTGAAACTTACACCATATACCACGCCCAGTTTGAAGACGGTAAGCTCATAGCAGGGCTGAAAACGGAGGAAGGCATACAGAGGTACGAGCAGACAACACTGGAAAACATGATATCCAATATGGCAAAGTTTCCCAGAATAGTCGTCTTCTCTTACGATGTCATAACCTACATAAAGGACATATATCCCGACGTAGATTACAAGGTATACGTGCTCTCAAGAGAACTCTCACGTGTAGGAAAACCTATACCGTCCATAGAGGGAATGAGTATAGAGGAGGTGATAGAACTCATAGAGAAACTTTTAAAAGATGAAAGCCTTCCACCTATAAGTAAGCCTGTGATGGAGTGTTGAAAACTTTGATCTTTGCCCATTTTAAAAATTGAGCTTCAGTGTTGCACGGATCACCGAGCAATTATACAAACTCTGGAATTTTACAGCCAAGGAGGTAAGCAAAGATTGTAGTTAGGCTCTGCAAGAGCTAAAGCCCTTGCTTTATCTACCACTCTTGAAGACCAGAAGTCCACCCGACCGCTAAGATAAAGGATTGTAGAAACTACTATCAAAGAGAGGTAAAACGACTACATTGCTAAACGAGGTTAATTTTTTCTTAATGCTCTTTTCGAAACTCCTCCAGCACCAGAACCGCCACGCTCCTTCACTTTAGCGAAGTGTATTTATTTACGCAACAAAGTCAGTCCAATCAAATAACTTAACGAGCCTAAGAAGAATTTCCCTATACGACTCTAAGAGTTGGGTTCTTTGCAGCGCTACAGTCCCTATTTATGCAACAAAGCCTTTCACGGATTATCTTACCCAATCACCTCGAGCCGTTAAAGGTATTTTTAAAAGACAGAGATGTTTATAGGCTTTTCCCTTCTCAAGGCTTTTAAAACATCACCTAGGTTGTTATTGGAAGTCTTGCAGAAAACCTCCCACCGTTCACCCTTTTTAAAAACTTTCATGTACTCGCACAGTCTATTTAAAGGTTCCACGTTTTTATCCTTTAGGTATGCGTATTGGGCAACCACTACCTTTACAAAGGGAGGAAGGCGCTCTTGCTTCCTTTCTTCCAGCTCCACCTCCAAGAAGGAATAAGGCTTTTTATTAAGGAGACTCTCGATGATGGGAGATTTAGGGTATAGGGTTTGAATCACAAGCTCCTTCTTGCATACGGACATTGCTCTCCAGAGGTAGCAAAAGTACATCTCTTGTGAATCAAAGAATGGGACGCTTAGGATGTTATCCGCATTGACTACGATCACTTTGTCGTAAGACCTTGTAAGCGTTGGAAAGGTGTCAAAGTGTAGGTTCTGGGTGTTCTCAACGGTCTTGTATACTTCCTCTAAAACTCTGTCTATGCCAAAGCCCCACTCTTGCAAACCTATCTCATGTGTAGGACACACAGCTAGCATGCGGTAGCCGCACCTACCACAAAAAGCCATACTCTTTTCCTTATCCAAGGTCAATATACTGGAGCACTTGGGACAAAGCAAAAGTTCCCGACACGAGGGGCAGTAGGCGTAAGAGTATCCTACTTTGTTAACAAGGATAAGGGTATTTTCCTGGGGATTTTTAAGAAGTTTCAAAGTGTAATTGCTAAGTATTTCCGTAGGCTTTCTCTCCACCACGGAGACCTTTGCATCTGAGGGAAGAAATTCTTCGCTAAATAAACCATCCACTACAGCCTTGTATGTGTAAGTATCCATACAGGGAGTAAGCACTATAAACTTGGCGCTTGCATAACGAGAAAGAAGGTAAAAAAAGACCTTTAAATCTACTCCGTTTTGGAGCTTAGTATATTTGTCGTCGAAGATAATGACCTTGTCCACGTTAGTTATAGGCGCTAAAGCTACAAGGCGTGTGCCTACCAAGGTGTAATTTCCCTCGTAGGCTAAAAACCAATTTCTAACCAAGTCCTTGGAGTTCAGGCGCGAGGAGAAAAAAAGAACTCGGTCTCCAAAACAATCCCTTAAGGTATTTTCAAGGCTAGATAGGTCGGATATATGGGAAAAAAACACGAGAGATCCTTTACCACTTGCTACAGAGTCTTCTATCAACTCCAAAAGCCTCGCAATTAGCTTTTCCCTGCTCCCCCATATTACGCCTTTATCTCCCACCTTCCTTATCAACTCAGGTGTAGTCTGCCTTAGGATCTTGGGCATGTGAGTTATGCCGTAGGCGTACTCAACACCCTCTTTTATGATGCCCTTTTTGAGGAGAAACCTCAAGTCTTCTGATTTAAATCCCGCCTGCAGAATCTCCTCCCGTGTTGCATAGAGCCTCTCCGCTATGTAGGCTACAAGTCTCATCCTATCTTCTTTCTTTTTAGACCCCTTTAGTCTATGGAAAGCCTCCTCCACCCCGACGTTAAGGGAGTAGATCTTTACCTCAAGCCTTGGCATGTCCCACTCTATGAACTCTTCAAGAAAACCTCTTGCCTTTAGAAACTCTACCAACTCCTTCCCAAAACGTTTTTTCAACAGCTCTTCCTTAACCTTACCTTTACCCTCTACAAAGTTGATCACCCTCAAACTCTTGGCGTCCAAAGAAGTCTTTACCCTCGCACTTCTCCTGATGTACCTCTCTGTACTCCAGTGAAACTCTGATGGCAATAGTTGAAAGAGTAAATGCCAAGGGGAAAGTCCGTAGATCCTTGCAGTGTCAACAAGAGCGGAAACATGAGCCCTTGTTATAACAGGGTATCTGTCTGGGACGGTAAACTCTTCTACATCGTAAGGTTTATCTGAAAGTCCCACAACGATACCCGTTGTGCCCTTGTCCTCTTTGGAGATAAGAACCCTATAACCTATAAGATCCTTTGAAGGCTCTCCTTTTGCTATTATGTACCTACCATTGGGCAGGGCTACCTTTAGGTTCATGCACCATAGTACTCAGCCTTTGATGTAGCGGTTTCCCACAGTACCACTTTGACCACCTTTACCTCGCCCAGCAGGTTTGCCTCCCTGAGTTTACTTTCTAAAAAGTCGTAAAAAAACTTGGCAAGGGCCTCGGCGGTGGGACAAAAGTCTACCGTAAATATCTTAAGCGCGCCGTACTTTTGAGCTACCTCATACAGCTCCTCGTACATAGGATCGTTTTTGTCTATGATGAAGCTGTGATCTATGGTGTCTATTAGGTCCTTTAGGGCGTTCTTGACATGGTAAAAATCTATCACCATGTCCTGCTCGCTCAGCGTATCCGAACCCAAGACCACCTCAAGAATGTAGCTGTGACCGTGAAGGTTTATGCACTTGTTTACTGGTGTTTCCTTTGCTGAGAACTCACATCCCCTTCCCGTGGTAAGGTTTTGCTTCCAAACCCTATGACCCGCTTCAAACTTGAAGGTTTTACTTATTTGCCACCTCACCAGACCACCACCTTCTTTGATTTTACTATCAAGTCCGCTATTTCTTCGTAGCTTTTTAACTTTTCGCTGGGGATGGATACCTTCCTCGACTGTGCATCCTCCTTGCAGGCGTACCAACCCTTCCTGGTTGGACACCTGAGCACACCATCCTGTATTAGAATCACCACATCGTTTTCTTCTACGATGTCTGAGCTAAAGTCCCCAAGTTTTCTAACAAGCCACAAAGTGTTCACCATACAAACACGCCCTCCGATTCTTTGACCAGATTACCTATCTCTTCCATGCTCATAAAGATGGGTTCTAAAACCATGTCCTCCTTCTTAAGACCCCTCTCCTCCGCGGATGCATCTTCCACTACGATTTTCATATTTACGTACTCAAGGTTTTGCAGGAGCTTCTCAAATCCGTGAATGCCCAGATTTTCAGCGTCCCAGCGCGTCAGAGCGTAAACACCGTCCTTTATAAGCACGAAGTAAACCTCTGAATTTATAGCCAAAGCCATACCAACCCTGAAGGCTTCATGGGCTTTCCAAGAAAAGGGATCCCCTTTGAGAATAAAGACCAGTTTCATCAATTGAACATTATAACCTTCTGAAACTCTGAAAGCATCCTTGAAAGGTTGTAGGTTGAACTGCTTTCGAAGATCTCGGGAGCGTTCTGTATTCCCCTCTGGTGAGCGGAGTGTGAGCAGTAGAGAATCCGCGAAACGTAGTTTTTAAACTCCTTGAAGTCTGGTCTTATAAGGTAGTAAACGCCGTTGCCCACTAAAAACATGACCACTTCTCCCTTGCTGGAGAGTGCCTTTACCAGGTTGTATATGGTGTTGTAGTCTTTGGAGAAGGGATTGGAACTAACTACAAACAGAAATTTCATCTTAGCTTCCTGACGATGATCTCCCATTCTTTTTCGCCTATCTTGTTAACCGCTAATACCTCTTGACCTTCTTCTCTCATACTCTTTGGGACGTTCTCCGCAGATGGTGGGTAATCTATTATCACCCTTAGAACCTGACCCTTTTCCATCTGTTCCAGAAGGAGCTTGCTCTTCACAAAGGTAAAAGGACACACATCGCCCCTTATGTCCAGCTCTTTGTCATACTTCAAAACTTCCATATCTAAATAATTATAAGCCTTTTCCCATGTAGTAGCCCGCTAACGTCAGAAGGTAGCCCACAAAAACGGTAGCCACCGTGTAAAGAAGGAATTTTAGGTACTGACCATTTACAAACATATACGTGGCATCGTAAGAAAAAGTGGAGAAGGTTGTAAACCCGCCCAAAAAGCCCGTTATAAACAAAAGCCTGTATACTGTAGCTATCTCAAAGTGCTCCACCAAGACAGAAAATGCCACACCTACTAGAAAGCATCCCAGAGCGTTTACTACAAAAGTGCCCACGGGAAAGTCTACGTTCACTATCTTTTGTACGTAAAAGCCCACAAGAAACCTAAAGACGGAACCTATACCGCCACCTACAAAGACAGCCAGAACATGGAATAAACTCATACAGACGTGTCTACTAAAAAGAGGGGTTGACCGTACTCTACAGTCTCACCGTTTTCTACAAGAATCTTGACTATCTTTCCCCTCACATCGCTCTCTATCTCGTTCATGACCTTTAGGGCTTCTATTATGCACAGAACCTGCCCAGGTGATACTATGTCTCCCACCTCAACGAAAGGCGGAGCACCAGGGGATGGAGCTCTGTAGAAGGTACCCACTAAGGGGCTTTTTATTACGTGCAGTTTATCTTCTTCTACGGTTTCTGAAGGAGGTAGAACCTCGACGTGTTTAACTTCGCGCAGCTGATGCTCCACTTTTTGAACTACTTCTTTCTGATGCGTCTCTATGTGGATCTTTAATCCCTCAGCCTCAAGGATGAAGCTTTTTATATCGCTTCCTTTTACGAGGGTCAACAATTCCTTTATAAACTCCTTATCCATTACTTGACCCTTTCCACGTAGGATCCTGTTCTGGTGTCCACTTTGACTGTATCACCTTCCGCTACAAAGAAGGGAACTTGAATCACCGCGCCCGTTTCCAATTTGGCCGGTTTTGAACCACCCGCAGCGGTATCGCCTTTGAAGGCTGGTTCTGTTTCTACAACCTTTAGCTCTACCGTCTTGGGAAGTTCTATACCGATGGGTTGCCCTTTGTAAAGGAAGACCACAACCGTCATCCCTTCCTTCAAAAACTTGGTCTCTTCCTTTATGTTCTCGTAAGGGACTGGGATCATCTCGTAGCTTACCTGACTTACAAAGTAGTAGTAGTTTCCATCGTTGTAAGAGTACTCTGCAAACACTTGCTCAAAGTCTGCGAGCTCTATGTAGTCGGAAGACTTGTAGGTTAGCTCCAGCACGTTACCCGTTGCCATGTTTTTGGCTCTTATGCGCACAAACGCTTGACCCTTTCCAGGTTTTACATGGTCGTAATCCAAAACCCTGTGGGGCTGTCCATTGTGCTCGATAAACATATCTCTCTGTATACTGTTTATATCAATTTTCACTCCCATGGCTTTTATATTTTAGCATTATTTTTATACCCTATGTTTGTTCAAATCCTGCCAGAGGAAGTAAGGAGTAAGATATCTGCGGGAGAGGTTATAGAGTCGCCCGCAGACTGCGTGAAGGAGCTCATAGAAAACGCCATAGACGCAAAGGCTACGAGGGTGCAGGTGGAGATAATCAAGGGGGGTAAGAAGTACATATCAGTGAGGGATGATGGTATAGGTATACACCCTGAAGACATGGAGAAGGTATTTCTTGATTATGCAACCAGTAAGATAAAGACTATCGACGACCTTAACACTCTGCAAACTTACGGCTTTAGGGGAGAAGCCCTCTCTTCAATATGCAAAGTTTCAAGGGTCATCATAAGGTCTAGGTACTTCCAAGAAGAAAAGGGTATCCAGATAAAGCTTCAAGGTGGAAAGCTGGAATCCAAGGAGTCTGTGGGAATGCCCGTAGGCACGAAGGTGGAAGTCTTTGACCTGTTTTATAACCTTCCCGCAAGGCTCAAGTTTTTAAAGAGCGAGGAAACGGAAAAAAATAGAATAGTTAAGCTGATTAGAGAGTACGCCATAGCAAACCCTCATGTAGCTTTTGTATTACAGTCTAACGGGAGAGAGATTATAAACCTACCCAAAAATCAAGAAATCAGGGAGCGACTGGAGGAGCTTTTTAACACGCCCTTTGAGGAGTTTCACGCGCAGGTGGAAACCGCACAGATAAGACTCTTTATCTCAGTGGAGAACAAAAGGGGAGAGGTACACCTGTTCGTAAACTCAAGACCTGTGTACAACAAGAACCTAAGTGAACACGTAAGAAGGTCCGCAGGCTATAAAAAGATAGCGGTATGCATTATAGACATACCGCCCTATATGGTGGACTTCAACGTTCATCCCAAGAAAAGAGAGGTAAAGATATACAAGGAAAGAAAGATCCTAAACGCTATCTCCCAAATCCTAAAAACCCCAAGCTATACAACGGCGATAAAGCAGGAAAAAGCTCCTTACAGTGTCGACCCTGTAATTTTTGGCGTGTTGGACAACACGATAGCCCTTGTAAAGATTGGAGACTTTCTCTACTTTTTTGATGTTCATCTTCTTTCTGAACGTTTAAACTTTGAAAGGGGAATGGATGAGTCTAAATCCTGCAGGCTAGCCCACAAAGCCGGTGAAGATATAAGTAAGGAAGAGCTGATGGAACTACTTAAAGCATGGATGAGCTTTGATAATCCCTACGTTTGTCCCCACGGTAGACCCATCTATTATAGGATATACTTGGGAGATGTTTACAAAAGCTTAGGAAGGAGTATCTGATGTTGGCAAAGAGAATAATACCGTGCTTGGATGTGGACAAGGGCAGAGTGGTTAAGGGTATAAGGTTTAAAGATTTGGTGGATGCGGGGGATCCTGTAGAGACCGCCAAAGCCTACGAGGAGCAAGGTGCGGACGAGCTGGTCTTTTTAGACATAACCGCATCCGCAGAAGACAGAAGCATCATGCTAGAAGTGGTTAAAGGGGTGGCTGAGACGGTCTTTATGCCCTTTACAGTCGGTGGTGGAGTGTCAAGCCTTGAAGATATTAGAAAACTCTTAGAGTCTGGAGCGGACAAGGTATCTATCAATACTTCAGCGGTTAAAAATCCACAGCTCATACACGAGTCCGCCAAGGTCTTTGGTTCACAATGCATAGTGGTGGCGATAGATGCCAAAAGAAGGGGAAACTCTTGGGAGGTATTCATACACGGTGGCAGGACACCTACAGGTATAGATGCGATAGAGTGGGCTAAAAAGGTTGAGTCCTTGGGAGCGGGCGAGATACTTCTAACCTCCATGGACATGGATGGTACAAGAAGGGGCTACGATTTAGAGCTTACCAAAAGGATAGTAGAGTCCGTGAACATTCCCGTGATAGCTTCAGGAGGTGCGGGCAGCATGGAGCACTTTTACGAGGTTTTTAGCCACGCAGGAGCGGATGCAGCACTTGCCGCCTCACTGTTTCACTTTAAGGAGATAACCATCCCTCAGCTCAAAAGGTACTTAAAGGAAAGGGGTGTAGTGGTAAGGCTAACCGATGAAGAATAAGGTAGTACTGTCCATAACGGGCGCCAGCGGTTTCCAGTACGGCTATAGACTCTTACAAGTCCTTTCAGAGCTAAACTTTGAGATAGACCTCATAGTATCGAGCGCAGGCTACAGGGTTATGAAGGAAGAAACAGACCTTAAAAAGGATGACCTTTTAAAGTTCAAAGGGGTAAACCTTTTGCCAGAAAAGGATATAGGTAGTGCAGTAGCAAGTGGTTCTAGACTTATTGAGTACGCGGGTGTGATCGTGGCCCCGTGTTCTATGAGCACGCTTTCTTGTGTAGCAAACGGTGTAAATCAGAACCTGATACATAGAGTTTGCGAAGTAGCACTCAAGGAAAGGGTGCCTCTTGTGATGCTGGTTAGAGAGATGCCCTACTCTACTATCCATCTGGAAAACATGTTAAAGCTTTCAAGGGCAGGTGCTATAGTGATGAGCGCAAGCCCAGCTTTTTACCACAAACCAAAAACCATACAAGACATGCTGGACTTTATAGTGGGAAAAATCCTAGACAGTCTTAGGATAAGCCATAACCTTTACAAAAGGTGGAAAACCTGACGAGTTTTTTTATTCTGAAAAGATAGACCCTTCCAATGCTTGGAGGTTTTTTAGTTTATTAAATTCCTTGCGGTATAAGGGGACGACTTTGTTGAATAAACTGAAAAAATATACTCTTTAAACTAAGTTTAAGGAAAAAAGCAATTCCTAACATGGAGCGGACAAAGAGTCTTATAGTTAAGCGGGATAAGCCATTTTCGATAGATGCTTTTGTGGTTTAGGCAACAAAGTCAACGGGGACTATACGCTGACACTCTGTAAGGGCTCTGTTGCATAAATAAGAAGAATTTTTAGGAAACCACTTCGAAAAAGCTTGTCCAACCTTCCATAGAACCTTCTGCTTACACCTTGTCAGACTACCTTCTCTTTGATTGGGGTTTCACAGAAATAGACCGTAAGGCTCTCAAAAGTCAAGAGTACAATAGGCTGTCGTAAAGCAATCCCAAGACGGTAGAGAGTAAAAACCACGAGAGGGCGTACAAAAGGCTTAACCTTTTGGGGAGAAAGCTCATGGAAGCTATTATTGTTGGTAAGCATATGCCACTGCTTGCCAGCATAAAAGTAAGGGCATTACCACCTGTAAAGCCTACATCAAACATCGCTCTGGCTATTGGAACATCCTCACCAGAACACACGTACACAGGTATGGACACAAGGGATATAAGTGGATAGGAAAAGATACTACCAGACACGTAACTTACCCACGTAGAAGGTACTACCGCTCTAATTAGCGATGCTATAAATACGCCCAAAAGTATGTACTTGCCCATAACCTTCAGCGTGGATAAGAAGGAGCTTATGAAAAGGTCTCTCTTACTCTCCTTCCCCTTGGATTGCTTCATGAAGGTGGGAATCTGAGTAGGCTTTTTAAAGAGCGTGTGGGCCAAGTAAGACATAAGCATGGCAAAGATAAAAGTACCAAAAAGTCTGAAAAGGGTCATTTCCCAACCAAAGAGAGCATAAGTTAGGGCTATAGTTATTGGGGATATTATGGGCGCGACGATAAGAAAGGAAAGCACAGGAGCATAAGAAGAACTTAAGCTGTTTATCATCAAGGCAATGGGCATCATAGAGCAAGAGCACACGGGTAAAAGCCCACCTATGATGCCCGTCGTTACAGGAGCGAGGAATGTATTTTTCAAAAATCTTTTAATCCATAGCATGTTTATGTAAGTCTGCAAGAATGTGGTTATGAGTAGAGCCAGAAGAAAGTAAGGTAGTATCTCTATTAAATACTCCACAAAGACCTGAAAAAACTTAATGATGATTGCCATGTGGATAAATATAAACTGGAGCTTATACTATAGCTTATGATTGAAGAGCGAAGCCTTCCATCCAACGTGGGAGTCTACGTACCTCTACTAACATCAGCCCTTCTCTTTTTTGGAATAGTAATAGCTGGGCTCTTCCATATGGAAGAAAGGGGTATAGTATTTTACGCGCTCCTTTTCCTGTCGGGCTTTGCCTTCTCTGTATCCCTACTTAACTTTACGATAAGATCCGTTAAGGAGTTGGTACAAGATTACAAAAGGCACGGAAGCTTCTCTTACTTTCTGTACGATTTCTTTGCGTCTGTAAAACTTGCCATATTTCTCATGTTGGCACTGGGCGTACTTTCAATGCTGGGAAGTACCTACATACCGCAAGGGCAACCTATAGAGTTTTACTTAGATAAATTTGGTACTGATTTGGGTCTTTGGTTTTGGAAGCTTTGGCTCACAAACGTTTTCAATTCTTGGTATTACATACTGTTTATCGTTCTCCTTGCTATCAACTTGACCGTTTGCTCCATAAAGAGACTGCCAAGGGTTTGGATCTCCACCTTCACAAAGGAAAGGTTTCAAAAGCTCGATGAAAGGATGGAAAAACACTTAAACCCTATTACTGTATCCATAAAAACCAATGCAGACGCAGTAGGCAGGTTCTTAAGTAGGCTTGGTTTTAAGGTCTACGTGGAAAGTGAAGGCTCAAAAGCATACATCTACGGAGAAAAAGGAAGGTACTCCCGTTTGGGTGTTTACGTAGTGCATATTGGTCTCTTAGTTATCATGGGAGGTGCTCTTTTAGACGCCCTTACGGGGATAAGGGGAACCCTCATAGTAGTAGAAGGCTCAAGAAGCGATATCCTTACAGTTCCTTCTAAGAACGAGTCATACCAGCTTCCCTTTCAGGTGGTCTTGGACAAGTTTCACATAGTTACCTACGAAGAAGAAGCAAAGGCAAAGGGTAAAGAAGTAGACCCATCCATAAAGGACGCCATAGCAAGCTTTGAAAGTAGTATAAGGATAGTAGAAAACGGCGTTGAGGTCGCTAAGGGTAAAGTGTCTGTGAACCATCCCTTTGATTATGGCCCTTATAGGATATTTCAGGCTACTTACGGTCTAACGGGTGAGGTAGGTAGAGCTAAGCTTGCTATGTTTGATAAAAGACTCCTCTCACAGTCTCAAGATCCAAAAGATGCCTTCGTAGGAAACGTAGAAGTTATCAACGGCAAGGTATCCGAGTTTAGAGACATGCTTATTGCCATAGATAGGTCCACCATCAACATAGAGGATGAAAACAGAGGAATGGAGGGAGAGCTAAAGCCAGCTATCATGCTAAAGGTTATTTTAGACGGTAAGTCCTACGACGTGCCCGTCGTGTACTCACCAGAGCTTACGTCTATTGCCTATGCTCAACTACAGGAGCTTAGAGACTTTCCCTACGTATTTTTTATGACAGAAGCGGAACCACAGTACTTCAGCGGTTTGCAAATAGCTAAAAAACCGGGAACGTGGATAATATGGTTTGGCTCTATACTCGTGGTAGGCGGTATGCTCTTGGCTTTCTACACAGTCCACAGGAAGGTATGGATTAGAGTAGAGGATGAGACTCTAAAGGTAGCCTTTTGGTCTCACAAGCTTAAAGAGGAGTTTAGAAAAGCATTTTTAAAAGAACTGGAGAGGTTTAAGCATGAAAGTACTGGTGTTAGAAAAGAACCTGATACTACTCAGTAGGATAAAAAACGTCTTAAAAGCCTTCCAAGTAAGTACTAACAGAGAATACACAGATGAAGATGTAGTGCTCATAAACTTGGAGGCAAATCCTGTAAGCATGGTAAAGGATCTGAAGGACAAGGGTGCCAAGGTGATAGGCTACTGTGGACACAAGAATGTGGAACTTATAGAAAAAGCAAAATCTTACGGGGCTGACCTTGTAGTGAGCAACAGCCAGATAATACATGCGGATCAGATACTCAAAAGCGTGAAGTTTGAGTATTAAATAAGCATCTCGCCCTGTAGCTAAGTAAAACCACTACTAGAGATTGGTAGGACGGTTAACTGGTATAGCCTTGTTGACGGTTTTAAAACTATTTGGACTTTAAAGAGCGTTTTCTTGCAAGTTAAACTTTTTGATTGCGGTTTGGCTTTGTTGCACAAATCGTAGGAATGGCTATATTGCTAAACAAGGTCAGTTCTTATCTTATTGTTCTCTGGTAGTAGTTTTAGTTAAAAGTTCGAAATTCTCCTCGTTACCAAAACCGCTACACTCCTTCACTTTAGCAGAGTGTGTTTATTTATGCAACAAAGTGCAGTGCCTGTTTAAAAAACCAATGTAAAAACATTAATTTTTTAATACACTTCCATCTTCTGTTCCATCCCAAGAAGATAGTAAGTTTTTTATAAAATCTATAGCCTCCTCCTTTGTTTTAACCAAACCGTCAAGCTGTGCCTGTTGCAAAGCCCTTTTGAGTTCACCTATTTTAGGTCCTTCTGGTAGCTTGAAAAGCTCCATAATCTCTTTACCATTCAGCAACGGTTCGGTAGGTATCTTGTCGTATTTTTCCCTTTTATACCTGACAAGGTCGTGTATCGTTTCCAAAAGGGCGGATATCTCCTCTTGTGTGTCTCCACTGCCTATAGCGTCCGCTATTGCGTGTAAGAAAAGATGGGAAGCAAATTCTTCACACTCTTTCCAAAACCTAGCCCTTCCCCTGTCTGTGAGCTGGTTTTTTTTAAGGGATTCCCTCAGATAAAAGGGTCTTAAGTGGTTTTCCACCATCTTAGATACAAAAAGGGTTACCTCCTCTCCCCACTTCATTCTTTTACCTACTTCCCTTACTATTTGAGCTCCCAATTTGTCGTGGTTGTAAAAGGTGATCTTACCTTCCCTTATCTCAAAGGTGTGGGGTTTGGCTACGTCGTGAAATAAGGCAGACAGCTTTATAAGTTCAAGGTCCGAAAACTCACCCATCACGTGTCTTTTTCCTAATCTTTCTAAGAGCTCAACGGGCAGGTATCTTTCCCTTTCATCCAGGACTTTGTCCACCGCATGCATAACCATCATCACGTGTTTTTCCAGCGAGTACATATGGTGCTCTCCTTGATACTTTACCTCTTTTAACCTTGAAAGCTCTGGGAATATATGCTCCAGAAGTCCATATTGGTAGAGGTTTTCTATCACTTTTCCCGATTGGTTATGCCTCAATATCTTAAAAAGCTCCAAGTTTATCCTCTCTACCGGTGCCTTTTTTATAAGATGCCCCTTATTTTTTACAAAGTCTATAAAATCCTCTGTCAGCTGTAAGTCCTTCTCCAGAGAGAGTCTAAAACCCCTTATAAGCCTTACAGGGTCTTCCTCCAGGTTTTTTAAGGATACGGGTCTTAGCAACCCCTTTTCTAAGTCATCTATCCCTCCCGTAGGATCGTAAAGTATGGTCTGCTTTGCTCCTATGCTCAGAAGGTCATCTATGCTAACCGCTATGGCATTGCACGTAAAATCCCTGCTTTTTAGATCTTCTATTAAAGCCTTCTCTACGTCTTTCCCCTTTATCTGGGCAAAGTCAAACCTGTACTTGTAAGGTGGAATTTTCAACACCACTGTGGCTATTGTGGGTCTCTTTACAATAAGCCCCTTTTTCTCAAACTCAAAGTAGGAGCCACCTATTTTTTTGGCTAAATTTTTTGCCACCTGCGTTGGGTCGCAGGTTAGCAAAAGGTCTACGTCTATGTTGTAGCCTACTGGCTCGCCTAAGATCCTGTCCCTTACCCAACCACCAACGACAAAGCAGTAATCATCCCTTGGGATAAGTTTAGCTATGTCGTCAAAGTAGGAAAGGTAGAAGTTAAGACCGTGGGCTGTGTGCTTTATACCCTTGACAAACTCAATCTCCTGCATTGAGTTTAAATATCTTGTAGACCGCAGAAAAGTCCATATGACCAAGTCCCATAGATCTGGCTATGGCGTAAGCGCTCTTTATGTTCTGGGTGCTTACAGAAAAGGTCTTAAGCTCGAAGATGAGATCTTCTGCGTAGTGAAGGTCCTTGTGTATAAGGTCTATGGAAAAGTGAGTGTCAAAATCCTCTTTCAAGAGCTTCTCCCTCTTTACGTCCAGTATCATAGACTTGCCTGCACCGCTCTCGAGAATATCCAAGATAAGCTTTTTCTCAAATCCTGCCTTTTCCCCTAGGGCTAAGGCTTCCGCCAGCACCTGCATAAACCCACCGAGCACAACGTTGTTTATGAGTTTGAGCTTGCTGGCATTTCCCGATTTACCTACGTAGAATATGGTTTTTGCAAACTTCTCAAATAATGGCTTGCTTTCCTCAAACTTATCCTTATCACCACCGACCAATATGGTTAGTTCGCCCTTCCTTGCTGGTATAACGCTTCCCAGCACAGGGGCATCCAGATAATAACCTCCTAACCCTTTTATTTCTTCGTAGGCCTTTTCTGCGTACCTGTAGTGGTTTGTAGTCATGTCTACGATGGTCTTTCCAGACACGCCCCCGCGCACTAAACCATCTTTTCCAAAGATAACCTCCTCAGACGCTTGACTGTCGAAAACCATCACAAAGACTTTGTCCACCTGCTTTATAAGCTCCGATGGAGTCTCTACGTAGGAAAGCCCCAACTCAATGGCCTTTTCTCTTGTCCTGTTCCAGACGATAACCTCAATTCCTTGGGAGACCAACCTCTTTACTATCTCCCTTCCTAAAGTTCCAAGTCCTATAAAACCCACTCTCATAGTTTCTTCCTCACAGCAGGTTCATCAGAGATGGACTTAGTAGTTCCCAGTCCTCTTGGGAAAGGCTTGCGTAGACTCTATCTTGGTCTTGTATCATGTTGGAAGTATCACCTTTTATTTTTTGTAGGAAACCTCTCAGCTTTTCTCCCCTACTCCTTGGAACGCTTATCGTGTACGTTTTGTTCTCCCATCCCCTTTCATCCTTGTCCATGTAGATGTCTATCCATATATCCCCCACTTCGTAAGACAGCATAAAACCTACCGGCTCTGCAAAACCTAAAGCACTGGCTATTTGGTTTACGTGATAGTTGATATCTATGTTGTCCATTATTCTTCTATAGAGTAATCTTCTATCAACGGATTGACAAGGTAGTTTTTTACTATTTCGTCCACCTTACTTGCATCTTCTAGCTCTATCTCTACTACCTTCCCTACCCTTACATCCTTCACGCTGTAGCCCCTATCTAAAAGCATCTCCTTGACCGCTCTACCTTCAGGATCCAAAAGCCCAGCCTTTGGTGTTATCAAAACCCTTATTCTCATTCCTAAAATTATAAACCTTCTTCCCTCTTGGCTACTTGTATACGTTTTTCTATATCCCTCTTGGAGGTTCCTCCAAAGCTCTCCCTTCTGTCTGCTACCACGTACGGATCTAAAAGGTTTAAAGCATCCTCCTCGTAAAGGTCAGAAAAGGACTTTAGCTCTTCCAGGGTGAGAGATTCTGGACTTCTTCCCCTCTCAAGCAGGTAGGAGGTTATATTACCAACCACCTTATGAGCTTCCCTGAAGGGCATTCCCTTCAAAACCAGGTAGTTGGCCAGATCTGTCATCAAGCTAAAGCCACCCGCTCTTTGCGCAATGGTGTGCTTGTTGATCTTTAGATTTTCAAGCACAAGGGTCATCCCTTTTATGGCGTTTTTAGTGGTGTCTATGCTGTCAAAGAGGGGTTCTTTATCCTCCTGAAGGTCTCTGTTGTAAGACATGGCTAAACCTTTTTGAAGAATAAGCAGGTTCATAAGGTTTGAGTAAACCCTTGCACTTTTACCTCTGATGAGCTCCAGCACGTCTGGATTCTTTTTCTGTGGCATGATGGAGCTTCCCGTACACAGCTTGTCCGGAAGTTCCACAAAACCGTACTCTTCCGTAGACCATATGATGAGATCCTCAGAGAGCCTAGAAAGGTGCAGCATACATACGGCGCAAGCATAGAGAACGTCTACTATAAAGTCCCTATCTGCGGTGGCGTACATGGAGTTTCTGGTAAGCTTTGAAAAGCCAAGCAAATGTGCGGTATAAAACCTATCTATGGGAAAGTCCACTCCTGCGACCGCACCACTACCTAAAGGAAGTCTGTCCACCAACCTGTAGGCGTTTAAAAACCTTTCTGTATCCGAAAGGAACATCTCCCTGTAAGCCAAAAAGTAGTGAGCAAGTCTTATAGGTTGGGCTTTCTGAAGATGGGTGTAAGAAGGAGCTATTGTATCCAAGCTTTGTATAGCAAGTTTTAGAAGAGACCTTCTTAGATCACCTAGAAGTTCTAGCGTAGACCTTATCTCGGACTTTATGTAGAGCTTTTCATCTGTCACCACTTGATCGTTCCTAGACCTTCCCGTATGCACCTTGCCCCCAACGCTTCCAACCCTGTTTATCAACTCCATTTCTATGTTCATGTGAACATCTTCCCACGTTCTTTTAAACTCAAAGCTTCCCCTCTGAATGTCATCCCTTATGGAAAGAAGACCTTCTATTATCGTGTTTACCTCTTCCTCCTTCAACACTCCAGCCTTTTGAAGCGTTTTTACGTGAGCTATAGTGCCTTCTATGTCATGAAGTGCTAGCCTTTTGTCAAAGCTTACCGACTGGGTAAACTCCTCCACAAACTCGTCGGTGGGCTCTTTAAACCTGCCTTCCCATGGCTTTTGCATGATTTTATTTTATTGTATAATCTTCAAAAATCTCAAAGAGGTGTAAAAAAGATGATGGATGTTTTCTTTATGGAAAGAGATCCGTACGCACCCATCAGGCACTGTTATCCCGTATCCAAAGTGCTCTACCACACAAAGAGCGAGTACCAGGAGATTATGGTTGTTGAATCCCCAAGTTTTGGTAGAGTTTTGGTGCTCGATGGTGTCGCCCAGTGCGATGAGAGGTTTGAATACATCTACCACGAGTACATGGCTCACGTACCCTTATGCGCCCATCCCAATCCGGAGAACGTCCTCATCATAGGTGGAGGTGACGGTGGAGTTTTGAGGGAGGTGTTAAAGCATCCAGAGGTAAAAAGGGCTGTGCTTGTGGACATAGACAAGGAGGTCATAGAGACCTCTAAAAAGTTCTTTCCCAGCATGGCGTGCGCATTTGATGATCCAAGAGCCCTGATAGTGAACGAAGATGGATACAAGTACATACAAGACTATACGAATGAGTTTGATGTGATAATAGTGGACTCTACTGACCCCGTAGGATTTGCGCACGTGCTGATCACCGAAGAGTTCTTCTCCTACGTGTTTAGAGCCTTAAAGGATGATGGTATATACGTTGGGCAAACAGAGTCGATTTATTATCACCTAGAGCTAGTTGTCAGGATTCAAAAAGCTCTTAGAAAGATATTCCCCATCGTGGACCTATACACAGCGGTAATACCCGGCTACGCTGGTTATTGGTGGACCATGTCGATAGCGTCCAAGAAGTACTCACCAAAAGAACCCATAAGGGAGCTAAAAGCACCTACTAAACTTTACAGCGCGGAGATGCATAGGTATGCCTTTTTACCAGAGGGCTTTTACAAAAAGGTGCTCTCTGGGGAATACAAAACGTAAATGTGTTATAATTACACCTTTAAAAATTTTAAGGAGTTTGAAAATGAAAACGTACAGAGTAAAGCCTGAAGAGGTTGTTAGAGAGTGGTATGTAGTAGATGCAAAGAATAAGGTTTTGGGAAGGCTTGCCTCTCAAATAGCGAAAATACTGAGGGGTAAGCACAAACCCTATTATCAACCCGACGTAGACTGTGGTGATTTTGTGATAGTGTTGAATGCGGAAAAGGTGTTTACCACTGGTAAAAGGCTTGACCAAAAGGTCTATAAGTTTCACAGCAACTACCCGGGAGGTTTGAAGGAAAGAACCCTTCGCTGGATGATAGAGAACAAACCAGAGGAGGTAATTACTCTGGCGGTAAAGAGGATGCTTCCCAAAAACAGACTGGGGCATAGAATGCTAAAGAGGTTAAAGGTCTACAGAGGCGACCAGCATCCACATCAAGCCCAGCAACCAAAACCCTTGGAGGTCTAAAATGATAAAAACTTTGAAGGACTTTAAGATAGGCTTCGATAATTCCTTTTATGGAACTGGCAGAAGGAAGGAAAGCATAGCACGCGTCTGGCTCTTAAGGGATACCCAAAAGCAGATAGTAAAGGCGAAGGACAGCGGTAAAGAGTACAACCTCAGGGACTACGTACAGAGGGAATCTTTATACCATAGAGTGCTTCAACCCCTTAAACTTACGGGCACTGAAGGTAGGTTTGGTATATACGCCACCGTTGAGGGTGGTGGTATATCGGGACAAGCGGAAGCTATCATGTACGGCATAGCCAAGGCACTCATAAAGTACAACCCAGACCTCAGGCCTACATTGAAAAAGGCAGGTCTGTTGACAAGGGACGCAAGGGAGAAGGAGAGAAAGAAGTACGGTCTCATGAAGGCACGCAAAGGCTACAGATGGAGCAAACGTTAAAGGTCTGTGTCTTTGGTGCCACGGGCTACACGGGCATTGAGCTCCTAAGATTGCTAAGCAATCATCCCTACGCAGAGGTTGTATCCGCCACCTCCCAAAGTCATGCGGGTAAAAGGTTAAAGGACCTTTTCCCTTTTTTGGACTTGGATTTAACCCTTTTACCAGAGCCCTCCGAGGACTTTGACATAGCCTTTTTATGCTTACCTCATGAAAGCTCTTTGGAGCTTGTTCCTAAGCTTCTAAGTTATGGTAAAAAGGTCGTAGACCTATCGGGGGCTTACAGAATAAAGGATCCTCGCATATACCCTGAATTCTATGGATTTGAGCATCCGTACCTTTCTGAACTCCAAAGGGCTGTTTATGGACTTCCAGAGATATTCCGCGATGAAATAAAGGGTTCACAGCTTGTGGCAAACCCAGGATGCTATCCCACGGCCGTGCTCATAGGTCTTTATCCCCTTCTGAAGCACAGTGTACAAATAAACAAGGTCTTTGTTGACGGTGTGTCTGGTGTTTCTGGAGCTGGCAGGAAAACCTCCCAAAGGTTTCACTTTCCAGAGATGACGGAAAACGCCTTTGCTTACTCAGTTGAAAAACACAGACACACGCCAGAAATAGAAGATGTAATAAGGAGGCTTTCAGGAAGGAGTGTAAAGGTAAGGTTTACCCCAAAGGTTGTCCCCATGTCCAGGGGGATGATATGCACCATCTGCGTAGAGTGTGAGAAGTTAGATATTATGGAAGTTTACAATGAAACTTACAAAGAGGAAGCCTTCGTGAAGGTTGTGGATGAGCCACCCATGACCAAGTATACCGTTGGCACCAACATGGCTATGGTTTATCCTTACTATGACGAAAGGTCCGGCGTGGCGGTTATCGTCAGTGTCATAGATAACCTGGGAAAGGGTGCATCATCCCAAGCACTGCAGAACATGAATATAATGGTAGAAGTGGAAGAAACCTTAGGGCTTACTCGGTATCCCCTTTTTCCCTAAGTGGTCAGCTCCTTTTTTACTATATCCAACAAGGTCAGTAGCACCCTTTTCACACTCTCCTTGTCTAAAGCTACAACGGGTAAAACTGGAATGCCTTCATCCTCGTCTATATCCAGTGCGGTTCTTACATCCTCCGGAGACCATGCGTTAGGCAAGTCTTGTTTGTTGGCTCCTACCACTGTGGGGACTGGGAAGCGAGACTGAAAAAAGTTTATTATCCTTCTAGCCTCGTGAAAGGTAGAAGGGTCGGTGCTGTCTACTAGGATTATTATCCCTAAAGCTCCCTCTCCGAGGATTTCCCACATAAAGTCGAAACGGGATTGACCGGGCGTTCCAAAAAGATAGAGCTCATGCTCATTGTCTATCCTTATCTTTCCAAAATCCATAGCGACGGTGGTGTAATCTTTGACACTCTTCTCAAGGCTTACCTGAGTCTTTCTTTCTGTTTTTACAGTTTTTATCTCACTAACCGTGTTTATGAAGCTTGTTTTACCTGCTGAGAAAGGTCCCGCAACTACGATCTTTATTTTCTTTATTATCCCCATTTTAAATTCCCTTTATCCTTTCTATGATCTTTGTTAGGAGCTCTAGAGTTATAGAAGGTTTTTGTTGTTTTTCCCTTTTCTTCCTGCGAACAGCCCCCATGGCTAGAAAGGCGTAAAGGGCTTTATCCACAGTCAACCTATCAAGTCTAGATTCGGACCTTATATCCGCTACCGTTTTATCTCCGTTAACTAGGTCAAAGACCGTCCTTTCCTCCGCAGTAAGGTGAGCTTTTTCTATCTTTTCTTGAGCATCCTGACTTTTTTCAAGAAGTAGCATGTCATCGGATATGCGCCTCTCAACTTCTTCGGGCGTGAGACTTCGAGAAGCTACAATTATCAGGTCTTCTATGGTGTACTTTACGGGAACGTCTTGCGTGTACTCTATAAACCCTGGGGTGAAAGAAAAGGTGCCTTGTTTACTGTCCAGTTTAGCTACGAGAAACTTTTCCACGGTTTTAGGCAGAATGTCCTTACTTATCCTGAGCTTGGCCAGCAACTGCTCGAAGTTCCTATCCGCATACACATGGAAAATCCTGTCTATGGGTCTTGCAAACACGACGTTCCCGTCTTTGACGTAGTAAACCACCGTCAGATCTTTCCAGTCTACGACCAATACACCACTCTTTTTGTCTTTCGCTAGAACCTGGAATATATCAACAAAATTAAAGCTACTTAAGTCCCCCGTCAGAGCCATCTATAACCTCTAGAGCATACTCTTTAGCTTCTCTTGAGCTTTCTTTATCTCCATGAGTATTAGACCAAGTTTTGCATTGTTATCTGCAAGGATGACCAAGACCGCATCCTGTCCTATTCCAGTCATTACTACATATCCATCACGTCCCTTAATGGTTATCTGTTCTAAAGCCCCTTTGGCTAGCTCCTCCGAGACTCTCTCACCCAAAGACAGTATAGCAGCGCTCATAGCAGCAATTCTATCCTCTTCCATGCCAGGTTTTAAAACGGACGAGATGGGGAGTCCATCGGCGGATACCAAAGCGGCACCATCCAGTCCGGTGTTTCTTATAAGCTCCTGAAGAACTTGAGTGTCTCTATCCCTTTTTCCCTCCTTGTACTCCGCCGTGTATCAATTCTATACCAAAAAGTTTTTGCCCATTTTTAAAGGGCTGTTTAGAATAGCTTTCTGGGCATGTACCCCCTCACGAACTCCTCACCGCTTATCCTCTTACCCTTGGGATTTACAAGTTCTACAATTTCAACAGCCTCTTCACCGCATGCTACAGCGAAAGCTCTACTGTCTACAACTTCACCGGGTTCCCCTCTTCCTTCTACGATCCTGGTCTTTAGCACCTTTATCCTATCTCCATTTTCTAAGAAGGTGTAGCAATTAGGGTATAGCCCACGAACCCTGTTGTGTACGCTTTCCGCGTGTGCTTTCCAACATATTCTATTCTCTTCTTTCTGTATGGGTGGGGCGTAAGTAGCGACAGTGCTATTTTGTGGGATTGGTTTTACCTTACCCTCAAACCACTCCTTTAGCGTCTTAAGCAGCAGAAAGGCTCCCTTTTTGGATAACCTCTCGGAAAGGGTATGATAGTTATCCTCGGGCTCTATGACCTCTTCCTCTAGGGACAGTATGGGACCTGTGTCCATACCCTCATCCATAAGCATAACCGTATTACCCGTTATCTTTTCACCAGCCATAAGGGCTCTCTGTATGGGCGCTGCACCTCTATATTTTGGAAGGAGGGATGCGTGGAGGTTTATACAGCCGAACATCGGATAGTTTATCACCTCGGGTGGTAGGATCTTTCCGTAGGCTACCACCACTATGCACTCGGGTCTTTGCTCTTTTACTATTTGAATAAGCTCTGCCTTCTTACTTGGTTGAAAAACCTCTATGCCCAAGCTCTGGGCTAAGAGCTTTGTAGGTGGTGGAGTAAGCTTTTGCCCCCTCCCTGAGGGCTTATCCGGTTGACAGACAAGCCCCACAAGGTGGAAGTTTTCCGCAAGGAGTTTTAAGCTTTCAACCGCAAATTGCGAAGTTCCCATAAATAGAATTCTCATCTTCTGACGTACTCTATGAAAAGGTCATCCTCTATGGTTTCTACCCTTCTTAATCTTAGTCTAGTTGCTTCTTCTATGCTTTCTAGACCTATAGATTCTAACGTCTTGCCTTCCCCTATAAAAAAGGGTGCCATAAACACAAGCACCCTATCGAAAAGCCCGTTTCTTATAAAGCTTGTTGAAGTTCTGGCCCCGCCTTCCACCAAAAGGTGCATGACTTCCTTAAAGTAAAGCTGTCTTAGAACCTCCTTAAGGTCTAAGCTTCCCTTCTCCGAAGGTACCAAGAGCACTTCTACGCCTTCGTTCTCAAGAGCTTTTATTTTCTCTTCCTCTTCAGAGGACGTTATCACTATGGTTTTGGCGCTTCGATCCTTTACGACTCTTGCACTTAGCGGTATCCTCAACCTTGGGTCTAATATTATCCTTGTGGGCTGTCTTTCCGTTGGAACATATCTTACTGTAAGGAGGGGGTCATCCCTAAGCACGGTGTTTATACCTACAAGGATGGCTGTGGCTTCTTTTCTAAAACTGTGGGCTAACTGCCTAGATTTCTCCGAAGTTATCCACTTGCTTTGCCCGTCCCTTAGGGCTGTTTTCCCATCGATGCTTTGTGCAAACTTAAGGGTTATGTAAGGTCTTTTTTGAGAGATGTAGACAAAGAAGTCCTCGTTTATTTCCCTGGCTTGTTCTTCAAGCACACCTACCTGAACCTCTATACCGTGAAATCTGAGCTTTTCTACGCCCTTTCCAGAAACTAAGGGATTTGGATCAAGGGTTGCAATCACAACGCTTTTTACGCCAGCCTTTATTATGGCATCGGTGCAAGGTGGTGTTCTTCCGTAGTGGGTGCACGGTTCAAGGGTGACGTATAGCGTTGAACCTTTTGCTCTTTCACCAGCTATTTCAAGCGCTTTGGCTTCTGCGTGTGGAGCTCCAGCCCTTTCGTGGTTTGCTTTGGCTACTATCTGCCCATCCTTTACTATGACGCACCCTACGGTAGGGTTTGGATGGGTCAGCCCCTTTCTCTGTCTTGCAAGGTCAAGGGCTAACCCCATAAAATACTCATGGTTCAACTATATGGACTCCTCTATGATCTCCTTCATGAGCTTCTCCACTTCTTGGGCAACATCCTTTAACGACGGTTCGTTGAACATCTCCAGCATCATAGTTGGTGCCATGGTACTTACCACTCTCTTATCTCCTTGTTCGAAAATAGCTATCCTACAGGGCATGGCTGTAGATATATAGGGATTTTTACCAAGTACAACACTTGCGTGCCTTGGAGAACAGACCTCTACAATAACCGCCTTGTAATCTATGGGGAACCCTTTATTTTCCAGTATTGTAGAAACCTCGTGCACAGCCATAACACCAAACCCTCTGGCTTTTGCTCTTTCTTCTATCGCACTTCTTACATCCTCTAAGCTTTTTTGAGTTTCGTAGTTTATCAGCATCATTGCCACCTCCTTATATCCTGTACTATTTCCAGATATATTATACTCAAGATGTCATCTATAGCCCTTCTTCTTGGAATATTCCCTAAAGAGCCTGATGGTTGTGGGTAAGAAACGGTTTGCGTGTAGGTTTTTTCTTTGTCATCTATATTAAGGGTTATAGACAGCGTTAGGCTGTAAAAGTTTACCCTCTGAAAGGCGGTATAGGCTATAGGTTCTTCACGAAAATCCTTTACAATTACAGATACATCCTTACTGTTATCTGCACACTTTAGTGTTCCACCACTCTCTAAAATCGCCATCTCTATCCTTTTACGAAGGGCTAGGTTGACGTAAGGTTCTGGGTATGGATTTTCTATGCTCTTTAAGCAAAAGTCTGCTGAAAAAGAGAGCCAAGTAGGTATAAGTAGCAAAATGGTTAAGAGTTTCATATGTGTATAAATCTTAAAGCAAAGAGGTTTTCTATGTCAATCTTACGAACATCTAGATGAGAAAGCTCGTTCCTTTAGGAGTTTTCATACAAAGGCTGGGATGGTAGGTTTAGATTTTTTGCTTTTTCGTGGCTTTGTTGCCTAAGTCATGGGAATGACTACATAGCTACACCAGTTTAGTACTTTGTTGCATAAGTAAATACACCCCGTTGAAATGAAGGAATATAGCGGTTCTAGTGCTAGAGGGAAAGCTCGAACTTTGATTAACTAAAACTACCACCAGAGAACGATAAGATAAGAACTAACCTTGTTTAGCGTACAGCCTTTCCTACGATTTTTGCAACAAATCCCCCTAAACCTTATAGAAGGTTTTTTGGTAGAGAAAAAGCAATTCAAAGTATCAGGGAAACTCTCTTAGAAGTTTGTATATTTATCCCCTCAACAGACGGAGTCGAAGGTATTGGAAAAATAACCTTGGCTTACTACTTTTCTCTAAATACACTCTGTTAAAGTGAAGGAATGTAGTAGTTTTGGTGCTAAGAGGAACTTCTAACTATGGTTAACTAAAATTGCTATCAAAGGGTATCAAGACAAGGACTGATCTTGTTTAGCAAAGCCCCAAAGAGCTATAAGATAAGCACTGATCTTGTTTAGAGTTTTAGCTCCGGTGGGACAGATGTGAATTTATAGTCCACATTACCATAAGGGGTTTTGTGTATTAGGTATCCGTAAAGCCTTAGAAGCTATAATAGTCTTATATGCCAAAAGCGTGGATAGAGAAGATAACGGTAGAGGGATTCAAATCCTACGGTAAGGATAGGGTGGAAATACCTATAGGTAAAGGCTTTGTTGCTATAGTGGGTCCAAACGGTGCGGGTAAGTCCAACATAGGGGATGCCATATCCTTCGCTTTAGGACTGGCAACCGCTAAAACTTTAAGAGCTAAAAACCTCTCTTACCTAATATACACAAGGGGAGAAGAAAGGGCGGACTATGCTTACGTGGAGGTTCACTTTAAGAACTACGGAGCCTTTCCTACAGAAGAGGAAGATGTGTTTATATCCAGAAAGGTTTATCCAGACGGTAGGACTGTTTTTAAGATAAACGGCACCACGGTAAGGGAAAAAGACTTAATGGAGTTTCTTTCGCATGCTGGTATCTATGAAAGTGCTTACAACGTAGTCCTTCAGGGGGATATCATCCGTTTTCTGAAGATGACACCTGTGGAGAGAAGGAAGCTGATAGAAGAGATATCGGGCATAGGCGAGTACGAGGAGAAAAAGCAAAAAGCTCTGGAAGATCTTGGAGAGGTGGAACTAAAGATAAGAGAACTTTCTTTGTTAATAGACGAGATGGAAATCCAGATGGAAAGACTCTCAGAGGAGGTAAAGAGAGTACAAAGGTACAAAGAAGTCTTATCAAAGAAGAGGGAAAGGGAGATAAAACTATACATGAAGGAGGCTTACTCCTTGAGTTTGCAAACCAAGGAGTTGGATAGACAGTTGCAAGCCTTGCAAGAAGAAGTAGACCATCTTAAGCTACAGATAGATGCCTTGGAAGCACAGCTAAAGGAGTCCGAAGGTGTGCTTCAAACTATAAATGAAGAACTGTTTCCCTACAAGGAAAAGGTTGGACGTATAAGCTCGGACATAGACCACATAAGCCAAAAGGTTCAGGAACTACACAGAAGAAAGATAAAACTCGAAGAAGAGTCTATAACAGGTATGGAAAGGATAAAAAATCTAGAAGAAACGCTAAAGGCGCTAAAGGAAGAGGAGAGGGCTTTAATCTTGGAGATTGAGGAAAAGGAGAAGGAGCTACTCAAATACGAAGATGAATACTCAAGAGTAAGCCAGACGCTAAAGGATAAAGAGGAGGGTTTGAGGGTGTCTTTAGAGGAGGCGCAAAGGACGGAGGAAAAGCTAAAGGACCTAAGGGAAGACTTGGAAACAAAGAGAAAAGTCTTGATGGAAGGAGAGGTAAAGGTCAAGGAGATAGACATAAAGAAGATGAAAGTGCAAGAGGATATAACCACTTTGGAGGGGGAAGCTAAAACTCTGAAAGAAGAGCTTGGCGACGCTTCCCTAAAGATGGAAAACTACAACAGGATGTTAAAGGATGAGGAAGTAGCTATAAAGAAGAAGAGGGTAGAGCTGGAAGAGCAAGAGGGAAAACTTAAGAACCTAAGAAGAGAAAAAGAGGAGATACTAAAGGAGATAGCCATCCTTGAGTCAAAGCTCAAGAGCGCAGAAGCTCAGCACCTGCCCTTTGAAGGGGTGAGGGGAGTATATGGCAGAGTGGCGGACTTGATAAGGGTAAAGGACTTGGAGTATCTGAAGGCTGTAGAGTCTGCGGGCGGTGCAAGGCTTTCCTATGTGGTGGTACAAGACGAGGATACCGCAAAGGAATGCATAAACATACTCAAAGAGCTAAGGATGGGGAGGATGAACTTCATCCCATTGAACAGGATAAAGGATGTTAACCTCCCTAGCTATCCCAGAGTCAGAGGTGCCATAGACTTTGTGGTAAACCTCGTGGAATACGATAAGAAGCTGGAAAAGGCTGTTAGGTTTGTCTTTGGGGATACCCTTGTGGTGGAAGACTTTGAGAGTGCCAAGAGGATAGGTATAGGTACCTACAGGATGGTGAGCCTTGATGGAGAGGTATTTGAAAAAAGTGGTGTCATAAGCGGTGGATACATGGAGAGTAAGGGAGAGTTGGGAAGGGAGTTTTACCTAAAAGAACTACAGAGGTTGTACCAAGTCCAAGAGAGGATAAAAAAGGACGAAGAGAGTATAGAAAGGCTCATAAAAAGCCTAAGGGATGACCTTCTTGAAAAGGAGAGTGCGGTAAAGGTATTACAAAGGCGCATAAGGGAGTTGGAAGAGAGGGACAAAAGATCCTTTGAACGCATAAGGGAGCTTGAGGAGAAGATAAAAAAGGCAAGGGAGTACATCCATATCCTTGAAGTAGAGAAACAGCGTATAGTTTCTGAAAGAACCACACTACTCGAGGACATACAGTACCTGCAGGAAAAAATAGAAAATCTAAGCTTAAAGCGTCAGTCTATTGTGAACCACTACATGGAGTCTGGAATCGAGGACATACGCCAAAGGCAGGAGAAGGTTAAAAAATTGCTGGACAACAGGAAAGAGGAAATATTCAACCTAAGCCTAAAGCTTAAGGAAAAGGAAAAGGAAAGGGAGAACATAGAGAGGGAGCTCCAAAACATAAAGCTCCATATGGAAAGGGCGAGCCAAGAAATAAAAGACATACACCAAAAGATCCTTTACCTAGAAGAAGAAAGAAGAAAAAAGGAAGAGGAGCTAAAAGACCTGGAGAGTAAAGCTTACCAACTCTACAAAAGCAGGGACAAGTTGGAGGAAGATATCAGGGCTTTGCAGTCCCAACTGGGAAGGTTAAAGCTAACACAAGAGGAGAAGAGAGAAAAACTGATAAAACTTGAGAGCGACAGAGTGAGAATGGAGGAAAGAGTAAAGGAACTGATGGAAAGGTTGAGCACATTGGGATGGGAAGGAGAGCTTCAAGAGGTAAAAGAGCCTATGAGCAAATTAAAGGAGGAACTAAACCTTTTAAACAGGGAAATAGAGCTTTACTCCAACGTAAACCTTAGGGCGGAGGAGGACTACCAAGAGTACCAAAGCAGACATCAAGACCTTACGCAGAAGTACAAAAAGGCGCAGGAAGAAAAAAGGGCTATAAAGGAGCTCATAGAAGAGGTAGAGACCAAAAAGCTAGGTGTCTTTATGGAGGCTTACAACGCTATAAACAAGAACCTGAAGAGGATCTTTTCAAGACTCTCACCGGGCGGGAAAGCTTACATGGTCTTGGAAAAAGAGGATGATCCTTTTTCTGGTGGTGTCAACCTTGTAGTAAAGCCAAGGGGAAAGGAGGTTCAGTACTTAGAAGCCATATCGGGGGGAGAAAAGACCCTTGCAGCTCTCTCCCTTATCTTTGGAATCCAAGATTATAAGCCATCTGTTTTCTACTACTTTGACGAAGTAGATGCGCATCTGGACGAAGCCAACGCAAGAAAGGTGGGAGAGCTCATAAAAGAGCGCTCAAGCGACGGGCAGTTTATCGTGGTCACCCTCAGGGAAGCCATGGCGGAGTACGCTCAGAAACTCATAGGCGTAAGCGCAAGGGCTGGAATATCCAAGGTCTTTCCAATAGAGAACAAGGAGTTGCTGGAGGTGCACTCGCATTAGATCCTAATCTCCGTTCCTATGCCCTCGTCGGTAAAGACCTCCAAAAGCAGGGCATGGGGCACCCTTCCGTTTATGATATGTACCTTTTTTACACCCATCTCCAGAGCCTTAAGGGCATACTTAACCTTTGGTATCATACCACCCTTTATAACGCCCTGATGTATAAGGTTTAACGTCTCCTCCTTTGTCAAGGTAGGTATGAGTTTTCCGTCTCTGTCCTTTACGCCCTCTGTATCCGTCATGAATATGACCTTTTCAGCCTTAAGCCTGTAAGCTATTTCCGATGCGGAAACATCGGCGTTTATGTTGTAAGCCTTACCATCATCGCCAACGCCTACAGGAGCTATCACCGGAATGTATCCCCTTTCTACAAGGGTGTTTATCAAATCCGTGTTTACGTCAACCACCTCTCCCACGTAGCCTATGTCCTCCTCCGGTGGTTCAAGCCCCAACTCTCTAAAGTAAACCTCTTTGTCCATCTTCTTCGCCCTTATGAGCCATCCATCCCTTCCCGAAAGTCCTACCGCGTATATGTCTTTACCGCTGTAAGTATTTATAAGAGCGACTATGTCCTTGTTTATGTCCCCGCAGAGCACCATCTCTACCACGTGCATGGTTTCCTCGTCTGTTTTTCTCATACCTCCTACAAAATGGGGCTTTATACCAAACCTCTCCAGTGTTTGGCTTATCTGGGGACCACCACCGTGAACGATCACCACCTTTATGCCCACATACCTAAGGAGAACCACATCCTTTGCAAAGCTCTCCCTAAGGGCATCGTCCACCATAGCGGAACCGCCGTACTTTATAACAAATGTCTTTCCGTAAAACTCCCTGATGTAGGGAAGGGCAGACTGCAAAATCCTTGCCTTTTCTAAAATTTCCATCACTTTAAAACCCCCAAAACCTTTTCCATATCTTGCACTTTTTCTACGTTGAAGACTCTCACGTGAGGAACTGTTTGCTGAATAAGCTTGGTTAAGACATTTTTAGGACCTATCTCCACGAAGGTATCCACTCCAAGAGACTCCACCATGTACAAAACACTCTGATACCACTTGACAGGCGAGAAAATTTGCATGTAGAGATTTTCTCTTATCTCCGGTGCGAGGCTGTGTTCCCTTGCGGTAAAATTTTGGACTACGGGGATGGATGTGTTTCTCATGGGTGTTTGAGCCAACTTTAGCCTAAAGGCGTTGGCTGCATCCTTCATGAGGGAACAATGAGAGGGTACAGATACCTTGAGGGGAATAGCTTTCCCTCCCATCTCCTTGCATATCTGACTAGCCTTTTCAACCGCTTCCCTCTCTCCAGATATGACTGTTTGCTCCGGTGAATTGTAATTGGCTGGCTCTACAATACCTAAGTCCCTCGCCATCTGGCAAGCCATCTCCACCTTTTGAGGGTCAAGCTTTAAAATAGCATACATAGCACCTTTGCCCTCTGGGACAGATTCCTGCATGTACTTGCCCCGTAGGTAAGCAAGGCGCACACCTTCAAAAAACTCTACACCACCAGCTACTACCAAAGCAGTATACTCGCCTAGAGAATGACCTGCCACATAGTCTGGCTTTGGCATTCCTTGACTCAAGAGCACCGAATATATGGCGTAAGAAGCGGTCAAAATAGCTGGCTGTGTGTTGATGGTCTTGTTAAGCTCTTCCTCTGGACCCTTTAGGATTACGTCGGGGAGGTTGTACCTTAGGGCTGTTTCCGCTTGGTGAAATATGTCGTTAGCCTCATGAAACTCCTTGTAAAAGTCGTAACCCATACCCACATATTGAGAGCCTTGCCCTGGAAATACGTAAGCTAACTTACCCATTCTTACCTCGTTCACCCAGTACTGACTGGGGCTGGAGTATTTGTATACCGCCTATTTTGGGCTATCCCTACTCCGGCAGGCGGTATTGGGATAGCCACAACCACAGAACTTGCCACAGACAACTACTGACTACCTTTCTTTTGGTCTTATCATTCTTGAGATTTTGTAAAGTCTTTTCTCCACCAATTTATGGAACTTTTCGGGCTTCATACCCGTCATCATCTCTATCACATCATCGACACATTCGGCGGTGTATATGTGAAACTCGCCACGTCTAACGGACTCTATTACCTCATCGTCCAAGACTAGGTTGTCCGCATTCCTACGGGGCAAAATAACGCCTTGATGTCCAGTAAAGCCCAAAGCCTTGCATACCTTGTAAAAACCCTCTACCTTCTCCCTTATACCGCCTACAGGCTGTAAGTTTCCGTGTTGGTCTATCGAGCCCGTTATGGCTATATCCTGTCTTATTGGAACCTGGGCTATACTGGAAAGGATGCATATAAGCTCTGCGCAGGACGCACTATCACCCTCTACCTCGTCATACCCCTGCTCAAAGGTTATGGTACAAGATATATGAATGGGTTGTTTTGAGCCGTACTTCCAACCCAGATAACCGCTAAGGATAAGAACACCCTTGGAGTGTATGGGACCGCTCAGTTCCACCTCTCTCTCTATGTTTATTACTCCCTTCTCACCGGGCTGAACGATGGCACTTATCCTACTGGGTTTTCCAAAGCTTATATCTCCAAGTTCTATAACACTTAGACCGTTTACCTGTCCTATAAGTTTTTCACTGGTGTTTATTATTATCTTGCCCTCTGTTATGGCTCTTCTTATCTTCTCTTCCACGAGGTTGGATCTAAATACCTTCTCTTTCAAAGCTCTCTTAACGTGATGCGCCTCTATAACATCGTTAGCAAGCGCATCCGCCTCTCTGAGTAGGTCCACTATAGGACCAAAGAGGGTAATCACCTTGTTTTTGCTTCCAGAGAGGTAGATGGCGTACTTTAGAAGCTCTGAAAGTCCATCACAAGATACTGGTTTTATTTTTTCTTCTTGGGAGATCTTTTTGAGTATCCTAGGGAACTTTTCTATAAACTCGTCGGAAAGCTCTATTACTGGGTCAAACTCCGCCTTTACCTTAAAGAGCCTGTTGAATTCTGGATCATACAGAGAGAGAACTTGATAAAGGTATGGGTCTCCCAAGAGGACTACCTTTATCTGCTCCAAGGGCACCGGTTGGGGTGATATGCCCACGTAAGGGTATGAAAAGTCCTCAAATATTCCTCCACCTATGTACACCTTCTTGTGCATTATCGCCCTCTTTATGGCATCCCAGAGAAAGGGGCTCTTGAAAACATCCAATACTCTAAGGATTAGATAGCCTCCCCTTGCCCTATGCATGCTTCCTGCGCTTATACTCATGTGGTCAGCAAAAAGAAATCCCATCTCCGCGGTGTAGAAGACCTTTCCAAAGAGCCTTTGCATGGTGGGGTTGTCTTCAAATATTACGGGCGCACCCTCAGCGGATGAGTTATCCACCATCACGTTTACCTTGAACACGTTGAAGTATCTTTCTATGGATCTTATCATGCCTGGATTGGACTTTAGAGCGTGCCACTGCATGAAGAGGTCTACGTTTCTCACTATCTCATTTTTCAGTCTTTGCAGAAACTCCAGCACTTGAGGTAGATTTTTGTACTTTTCTTCGAGTTTCTGTATCACTTTCTCCGTTGCATACTGTGCAGTTTTGTCTCTCAGCTCTATAAGCTTGTGAGAGAAGTCATGGTCTATCTCTCTGAGCCTCCTCATGTAATCTCTGAAGGTCTCCTCAAATTCACTAAGAGCCCTTTCATAATTCTCCTGCAACCTTGGATTTGCTAAGAGTTCTTCTTCCGATACTAACCTCCTACCGATAAGAGGGAGAAGTTTTATTCCCATAGGTGTTAGAACTACACCAAGACCCTTCTCTTGAGCAAGCTGTGAAAGCTCTTTCAGAAGTTCTTCCCTTTTCTCCTCCGTACTCTTGGTTATCTTAGCTACCTCCTCTTCATACTCTTTACTCTCAAAAACCTTCGGTAGATCATTTTTAAGTATCTCTATGGCTCTATCCACATCTTGGCATAGAACCTTTCCCATACCGGGAGGAATGAGTATACACTGGGGTTTTAAGGGATTATCAAAGTTATTTACGTAGCATATGTCCTCCGGTGGCTTTTTTCGCCGGGCTATCTCCTCAAGCCTACTTAAGGCATAGGTTAATTTACCCACACTTTCAGGACCCGAGACGTACAGGTTATAACCTTCCCTATCCAGCTTTAAAGCAAGGTCAAAGGCAAGCTTTACTCTCTCTTGACCAGGAAAGGCTGATTCAGGCTCTACCTGCTCGGTTCCAACCTCATACCTGTAGCCATACTCCAGGTCTTCCGCTGTGATTTTGAGTATCACCCTTGAACCTTCCTTATCTCTCTACCTATGTGCTTTTCTACAGATTCCACCTTTGACTTTATCCTTTTCCCTTTACCCTCTCTATAATCTATCTTCATGGTTATGGATATGCGTGGACAGTCCTTTTTTAGCTCCTCAAAGCCCTTCTTTAAAACATCCATCACCTCGTCCCAGCTCTCACCCTCTATTATGGTTCCCATAGGCGTGAGCACGTAGTCAAGTCCCGATTTATCAACAACGTCTACAACCCTTGCCACGTACTGGCTCACGCTCTCACCCTTTCCTAAAGGTGTCATGCTGACAAACACGAGAAAACTCATAGAATAGATTTTAGCACACTGTCTTAAAGTATTAGTATGGAGAGGATAGAGTTTTTAGGAGTGGAACTTTCTAGGCTAGGTGTTGGAACTTACTTGGGCGATCCGGATGAAAAAACAAGCCATGGCTATATGTCTGTGATTAAGAAAGCCATAGATTATGGAATCAACGTGGTGGACACGGCCATAGTTTACAGATACATGAAGAGCGAAAGGGACATAGGAAGGGTCCTAAAAGAGGTTGGAAGAGAAAAGTACGTAGTGTCCACGAAGGGTGGATATATACCCTACGATGTGGACTCGGGCACAGACCCAAAGGACTTTTTCTACGAGAATTTTGTAAACACTGGGCTGGTGAAGATAGAGGAGATGACACCTCAAGGGCACTACTTGGGAGGTGCCTTCATAGAATGGTGTTTTAACAAAAGCCTTGAGAATCTTCAAACCGACTACGTGGACATCTACTTTCTCCACAATCCAGAAGAACAGCTCAACTTTTTCCCCAGAGAAAGCTTTTACAAAAAGCTATCGGAATGCTTCGAGGTGCTAGAAGAAAAGGTAAGAAAAGGGAGACTCAGGTATTACGGGCTGGCAACGTGGAGCGGTTTTAGAGTCTCTCCATCTTCAAAGGTACACCTTGACCTGTCGGAAATCTTGAAAATCGCTAAAGACGTGGGAGGACAAGACCATCACTTTAGGTTTATCCAGCTTCCTTACAACCTTGGGATGCCAGAGGCTTTTACCCTTAAAAACCAGAAGGTGGGAGATCGTCTTCTTTCTACGCTTGAGGCTTGTTCAGAGCTAAACATCTACACCTACATCAGCGCAAGCATATACCAGGGTAATGTTCTTGGAAAGGTACCCCAAAAGCTAAAGGACTTTTTTGGAAGCGACAAGGATGTTTTGGTTGCCCTATCCTTTGTGCTACACACGCCGGGCGTAGGGACTGCGCTTGTGGGCATGAGCAAGGTAGAGCACTTAGATGAGAACGTGAAGGTAAAGGAGCTTCCAAAGCTAGACAGAAGTAAGTTTTTAGAGCTCTTTTCATAAATCTTCCATCCCTCATGGAGTTTGGGAGGGGATTTTATAATCCTTGTAGTTTCTGGAAATTTTGGAGGCGGTAAGTGATTTAGCAGGACTTAATATAAGTAAGACTAAAAGGTGGAGAGGCTAAGCCGATGATAGATAACAACAACTTTTTGTCACTTCTTGAGAAATTGGACAAGTACGCCGCATCCGTATTCAAGCAGTTCAAGGTTGAAGAAAGCAAGGACATGGTTCTTCTGATAGCGCCAAGCGAAGAGTACAAAAACTGGGCTCTTGATTACATCAAGAGCAAACTTTTAGGCTTTGGCAAGAGGATAGAGGTCAAAGCGAAGGTGGAGCTTCCCAAAAGGCCTAGTGCCCAAAACCTACTGGAAAGGTACACCTTTGACAACTTCGTGGTGGGAAAAGCTAACGCTCTTGTCTACAAGGTGTGTTTGGAGGTAGCAGAAAAGCCCGGTGTAAGCTTTAATCCCCTTTTCATATACGGCCCCGTTGGTCTAGGCAAGACGCACCTCCTGCACGCGATTGGAAACAAATCCACATCCTTAGGTTATAAGGTCCTATACGTGTCAATAAACGATTTTTCTGATGAGATGGTAAAGTACATCAAAAAGGGCAACGTTGAAGATTTTAGGAAAAAGTACTCTCAGGTGGATGTTCTCCTGCTGGATGACGTTCAATTCCTCTCTGGAAAGGAAAGGACGCAGGTGGAACTTTTTAGGATCTTTGAACATATGCACGCAAGAGACAAGCAGATGGTACTGGCAAGCGACAGACACCCTAAAGACCTCAAGGATGTTTCAGACAGACTCATAAGTAGGTTCGAGGGTGGCCTTTTGATAGAAGTAGGTTTAGACGATGAGACAAAGCTTTCCATAATAAAGCAAAAGCTCATCCTATACGGTCTTCCGGTGGACAACAAGGTCATACAGTATATTCACGAAAACACGGGCTACAACGTTAGGGAAATAGAGGGATTCATTAAGTCAGTAAAGGTGAAGGGACTGGAGGAAAAACCTAAAGAGGTAAGAAGGGCAACCATAGAGAGCGTGGTTAACTTCACCGCCAGACATTTCAAACTAAAACCCGAAGACCTACGAAGGGAAACAAAAGAACGCAAAATAGTTAACGCAAAGCAGATATCCATGTACATGTGCAAAGTGGTACTAGGTATCTCCTACTCTGAGATAGCTAGATACTTTGGAAAGAAGGATCACACAACCGCACTGTACGCTGTCAAGAAGGTAGAGGAGAAGATAAGAGAGGACAGAAAGTTCGCTCTGATGATGAGTTTTTTAGAGAGGAGTTTAAGGGAGTACCTAAATAAGAAGTCATGAGCATTGTGGCCCTACTTACGGACTTTGGGCTAAAGGACGGCTTTGTTGGGGCTATGAAAGGCGTTATCTTGAGTATAAATCCAAACGCTCGCTTAGTGGATATATCTCATCAGATAGAACCCTTTAACGTGTTGGAAGGTGCACTGGTGCTAAAGGCTCACTACAGATACTTTCCAAAGGGTACGGTTT
>OFGS01000034.1_pt1 | contig 42326 bp, 38 predicted proteins | sample 1521851 | NCBI WGS metagenome assembly OFGS01 (sample SAMEA3142070, study PRJEB24117) | hot springs metagenome
TTTATGATCGGTCCACGCATTAATGCGGCCGGACGTCTCGATTGTGCTGATCCTGCTGTGCAGTTATTGTTGACGACGGATGCGCATGAAGCGGATATGCTCGCTGAACAAATTGATATGATGAATCGCGAGCGTCAACAACTCGTAAACGACATAACAGAAGAAGCGATTCAACTCGTTGAACAACATTATGCGGACGACCGTGTGTTAGTTGTAGCGAAAGAAGGATGGAATGTTGGCGTCATTGGCATTGTTGCTTCGCGATTAGTGGAACGATTTTACCGTCCGACGATCGTTTTAAGTATTGATCAAGAAAAGGGAATCGCGAAAGGATCAGCGCGCAGCATTGAGGGATTTGATTTATTTGCCAATTTGTCAAACTGCCGCGACATTTTACCTCATTTTGGTGGGCATCCGATGGCTGCGGGGATGACGCTTTCTTTACATGATGTAGATGAATTACGTCACCGTCTAAACGAGGCAGCGATGCAACAGCTAACTCCTGAACATTTCGTGCCTGTTACGCATGTCGATGTATGTTGTTCCATCTCGGACGTTTCCATCGAATTAATTGAGCAAATGAATCGGCTTGCACCGTTTGGGATGGGCAATCCGAAACCACGTGTGCTTCTCGAACATGTGCAGCTTGATACGTTACGAAAAATTGGAACAGACCAAAACCACTTGAAATTGTTGTTAGTTGAAGATGGAAAGACGTTAGAGGCGATCGGATTTGGTTTTGGACATATTGGCGATGAAATTGCACCGAACGCTCATCTTTCGGTCGTAGGGGAGCTGTCCATTAACGAATGGAATAACTTTCGTAAACCGCAATTAATGATTCAAGATATAGCTGTGAATGAGTGGCAATTGTTTGATGTTCGTCATATTCGTCATCCAAGCAAGTTCATTGCATCGCTTCCGAAAGAAAAGCGATTATTTATTGCTTTTCATCCTGACACAGCAGATGCGTTGCAATTGTCGGCATACGCGAATGAAATTGTCTATGTGCAAAACGAACAAGCAGCGACAGTTGATGTGACTGGAAAATATGTCGTTCTTCTTGATTTACCGCCATCACAGCAAATCGTTAAAGTTTTATTAAGTTGTAGTTTACCTGAACGCATTTATGCGTTATTCTATCAAAGGGAGAGTCACTTCTTTAGCGTGTTGCCAACGCGTGAACATTTTAAGTGGCTATATTCCTTTTTGCATAAGCGTAGCCCGTTTGATGTGCGGCGTTACGCTGACGATTTAGCTCGCTCGCGCGGATGGACGAAAGAAACGATTTTGTTTATGATTCAAGTGTTCAGAGAGCTTGGTTTCATTACAGTCGAAAACGGGATCGTTTCTTTAGCTCGTGATGTACAAAAGCGGGATTTAACGGAATCGCCGTCTTATCGTTTGAAACAAGCGCAGGCAGAGCTTGAACATATGTTTTTATATTCATCTTATTCCCAACTGAAACGTTGGTTTGATTCATTGTATGAGGAGGAAAAAGTCAATGGATTTAAAACAATACGTCACGATTGTTCCTGATTTTCCAAAACCAGGTATTCAATTTAAAGATATTACAACGATTATGGATAAAGGGGAAGTATATAAATACGCGACAGATCAAATTGTTCATTACGCACGTGAAAAGAAAATTGATGTCGTCGTTGGCCCAGAAGCACGTGGATTTATTATCGGCTGCCCAGTTGCTTACGCGCTCGGTGTCGGGTTTGTTCCTGTTCGGAAAGAAGGGAAATTGCCTCGCGAAGTCATTCGTGTGGAATATGGCTTAGAGTACGGCAAGGACGTATTAACGATGCATAAAGATGCGATTAAGCCAGGGCAACGCGTTCTCATTACAGACGATTTATTAGCGACAGGTGGAACGATTGAAGCGACGATTAAGCTCGTTGAACAACTTGGCGGCGTTGTCGCAGGTATCGCATTTTTAATTGAATTAACGTACTTAGAAGGTCGCGAGAAGTTAAAAGGATACGATATTTTAACGTTAATGCAATTTTAAGAAAGGAGGGGCAAAACGCTCCTCTTTTTCGCATCGTTGCTCTTTACATTTAAAAAATTTTTCATGATAATATTGTCAATACGTTTAAAATAAAAGGTGATTGCATGGCAAATGAACAAGTATTAACGGCGGAACAAGTCATTGAAAAGGCGAGCCGTTATTTGTCGGAAAACGACGTACAGTTTATCGAACGAGCATATGAGTTTGCGAAAGAAGCGCATCGCGAGCAATATCGGAAATCTGGAGAACCGTACATTATTCATCCGATTCAAGTGGCGGGTATTTTAGTCGATTTAGAAATGGATCCTGCAACGATTGCGGCGGGATTTTTACATGATGTTGTGGAAGATACACCTGTGACGAAGGAAGATTTAGAAAAAGAGTTTGGCAAAGAAGTAGCGATGCTCGTTGATGGCGTGACGAAGCTTGGGAAAATTAAATATAAATCACATGAAGAACAGCAAGCGGAAAACCATCGAAAAATGTTTTTAGCAATGGCGCAAGATATACGAGTCATTTTAATTAAGTTAGCAGACCGCTTGCACAATATGCGCACGTTAAAACATTTGCCGTTAGAAAAACAACGTCGCATCGCGAATGAGACGCTTGAAATTTTCGCACCGCTTGCGCATCGTCTCGGAATTTCAAAAATTAAATGGGAGCTCGAAGATACAGCGCTTCGCTATTTAAATCCGCAACAATATTATCGAATTGTCAACTTAATGAAAAAGAAGCGTGCAGAACGTGAGCAATATTTAGAAGAAGTGATTCGAGAAATGCGCGAACGGTTAAACGAAGTCGGCATTCAAGCTGAAATTTCTGGACGTCCGAAACATATTTATAGCATTTATCGAAAAATGGTTTTGCAAAATAAACAGTTTAACGAAATTTACGATTTGCTTGCTGTGCGCATTATCGTTGAAAGCATTAAAGACTGTTATGCGGTTCTTGGCATTATCCATACATGTTGGAAGCCGATGCCTGGGCGCTTTAAAGATTATATTGCCATGCCGAAGCCGAATATGTATCAATCGCTTCATACGACGGTTGTCGGCCCAAAAGGCGAGCCGCTTGAAGTGCAAATTCGGACGTTTGACATGCATCATATCGCTGAATTTGGAATTGCTGCTCATTGGGCATACAAAGAAGGAAAGACGATTCGCCCAAATACGTTTGAAGAAAAACTATCATGGTTTCGTGAAATTGTCGAATGGCAAAATGAAACGAACAACGCGGAAGAATTTGTAGAGACGTTAAAGATGGATTTATTTTCTGACATGGTGTTCGTTTTTACACCAAAAGGGGACGTTATTGAACTTCCAGCCGGTTCGGTGCCAATTGATTTTGCATATCGCATTCATTCAGAAATCGGAAACAAAACGATCGGTGCAAAAGTAAACGGAAAAATGGTGCCGCTCGATCATCCGCTTCAAACGGGAGATATTGTTGAAATTTTAACGTCTAACCATTCATACGGTCCAAGTCAAGACTGGTTAAAAATTGCGCAAACGTCGCATGCAAAAAATAAAATTCGACAATTTTTCAAGAAACAACGCCGCGAAGAAAATGTTGAAAAAGGAAAAGAGCTCGTTGAAAAAGAAATTCGCAACATGGGCTTTGATGTAAAAGAAGTGCTTACTGCAGAAAATACGAAACGTGTTGCGGAAAAATTTAATTTTGCCAGCGAAGAAGACATGTATGCCGCTGTTGGCTATAACGGCATTACCGCTGCGCAAGTGGCGCACCGTTTAACAGAAAAGTGGCGCAAACAACGCGACTTAGAAGAGCAAGCGAAACGCCTGTCGGACATGCTACAAGAAGCAAAAACGATTGCACCGATGAAAAAGCGCGATTTTGGCGTATGCGTCGAAGGGGTGGACAATTTACTCATTCGTTTGTCGCGCTGTTGCAATCCGGTTCCGGGCGATGAAATTATCGGTTTTATTACAAAAGGGCGTGGCGTTTCCGTACATCGTGCCGATTGCCCGAACGTACTTGCAGAAGAAGCAAAAGAGCGGCTTATTCCTGTTCAATGGGAGAGCAGTGCAAATTGTCAACGAGAATATACAGTCGATATCGAAATTACTGGTTACGATCGGCGCGGCTTGCTTAATGAAGTATTACAAGCTGTAAATGAAACGAAAACGAATATTTCGGCTGTATCTGGAAGAACAGATCATCGAAATAAAATGGCGACGATTCATATGACGATTTTTATTCATAACGTAAGCCATTTACAAAAAGTTGTTGAGCGTATTAAACAAATTCCAGATATTTATTCAGTAAGACGGATTATGAACTAGAAAGGGTTGTCGGAATGAGAGTTGTCGTTCAGCGTGCAAAAGATGCAAAAGTGACCGTAGCGGGCGAAGTCGTTGGAGAAATTGATTTTGGGCTTGTGTTGCTAGTTGGCATTACTCATGATGATACAGAGGAAGATGCGGCCTTTGTTGCAGACAAAATTGCTCATTTGCGCATATTTGAAGATGAGCATGGGAAAATGAACGTGTCGCTCTTAGATGTTGGAGGATCGATTTTATCTATTTCACAATTTACGCTGTACGGGGACTGTCGGAAAGGGAGAAGACCGAACTTTATGGATGCGGCAAAACCGGAACATGCGAAACAGATGTATGAAGCGTTGAATGAACAACTACGTCAAAAAGGGATTCGCGTAGAAACAGGCGTATTCGGGGCGATGATGGATGTGACGTTAACGAACGTCGGACCGGTGACGCTTATTGTGGAAAGCAAATAAAAACCGCGCTCGCATGTGGACGAGCTCGGTTTTTTTATCCTCGTGCTAAATGTTTTTTCAGTTTTTGTACGTCACGAAGAGTGAGTCCGAATTCAGAAGCGAGTTCAAACGATGTGAGCTCGTTTTCTTTTTGAATAAATGAGTGAAAATCAACGTGCATAAGCGGGGATTGTGAATGGATAAATTCTCCTTTTTCGCTATGGCGCATAAAAAAACTCCTTTCGTGTCGATGTCGTTCGTATTATTCCCAATTTTTCTATCTTTTCATTCAAAGAAGGATTTTTTTTGTTGACGAAGAAATAAAGTAGCGACTATTGACAACATAGGAGGATGTACAGCATGAAAAAAATGTTTATCGCGTCATTGTTCATTTGTTGTTTGTTGTTGATCGTTCAAACAGCATCAGCAGCAATGAACGTGCGCATCGTTGTTGACCGATTAAACGTACGAACAGGTCCGGGATTAACGTTTACCGTGCAAGAAAAAGTGGCAAAAGGAAAACAATATCCAGTCGTCCAAAAGCGAGGGGAATGGCTACAAATTCGACTTGCTTCGAATCGAACCGGCTGGGTGCATGGGCAATACGTTCAAATTCAAAAAGAGACAACTGAAACGAAAAAACAAATTCAACAATTTGTCGTCTGTCAAGTAGATGGTTTGCGCCTTCGCAAAGGTCCAGGGACAAATTTTGCGGTCATTGGGTATGTGAATCGAAATGAGAAAGGGATGGCAACGATCGCCCAAGGTGAATGGATGTACGTGCGTTGGGATGGAAAAGAAGGTTGGGTGCATCAATCATATGTCGCCAATGTCGAGCAAAGTGAACAAAATAATGAACAACCTACATATGTCCAAATGTTATACGACAATACAAACATTCGCTCTGCTCCCTCTACGCAATCGCCTGTTATTATGAAAGCGAAGCGAGGCGATCGGTTTTCGATCATTCGTAAAGAAGGGCAATGGTACGTTATTCAAGTTGATGCGCAAACAATTGGATATGTAGCAGAATGGGTCGTTCAAGTAAGCAAACAACCATCCCCTTCCGAACCTCAAACGATCGTAGGAAAAACGATTGTCATTGATGCCGGTCATGGCGGCAAAGATTACGGTACAACAGGTGTAAACGGAACAATCGAAAAAATGTTAACGTTGCAAACCGCATTGTTGTTAAGTGAAAAACTAAAACAAATGGGCGCTCACGTCATTTTAACGCGTGAAGATGATCGGTTTTTATCGTTAAGTGAGCGAGTGCAAATAGCGGGAAAAAATAAAGCGGATGCGTTTGTTAGCATTCATTACGATAGCGCGTTAAACCGTACCGCCAGCGGTTTAACGATATATTACTATAAGCCAATCGACCGTTTGCTTGCAGATGCGCTTTTTAATCCGCTCAGCCAATTAACAGGCATTCAGCAACGAGGGGTTCGTGTCGGAAACTACCATGTGTTGCGTGAAAATAGTCGTCCTTCTGTGTTGCTTGAGCTCGGCTATTTAAGCAATCCGAACGAAGAGACGTTCATTGTGTCACCAACGTATCAACAAGTGGCGACAGAAGCGATTTGTAACGGATTCGTTCGCTACTTCGGAAAATAACGGTCATCTTGACAAATGGTTTGTTCGTACGTAATATAAAAAGAAAATTCAACATCTCGCCGATGATGGAGAAAAGTAGTTAAGAGTACACATGGCCAGAGAGGAAATGCCGTAGGCTGGAAGCATTTCTCCATGATGACTTAACGAACGAACACTCCGTAGGTTTCTCTTTGAACGCGCGATCGTTAGTAGGAGAGAACGCTTTCCGGGCGTTATCGGATAAAAGTGGAAGCATGCGCTTCAACTAGGGTGGCACCACGGGAATTCGTCTCTCGTCCCTAATTTATTAGGGGTGGGAGATTTTTATTTGCACAAAAACTAAAGGAGGGAAATATATGTCATTTCAAATTCCGCGCGGGACGCAAGATATATTGCCAGAACAAGCAGCGAAATGGCAGTATATTGAACAAATGGCGCGCGAGCTTTGTCGTCGTTACAATTACCAAGAAATTCGCACCCCTATTTTTGAACATACGGAACTATTTTTACGCGGTGTCGGCGATACGACCGACATTGTTCAAAAGGAAATGTATACATTTGAAGATCGTGGCGGTCGTAGTTTAACGCTTCGTCCAGAAGGAACAGCAGCGGTCGTCCGTTCATTTGTTGAAAATAAAATGTACGGATATCCAAATCAGCCGGTAAAACTTTATTACATGGGTCCGATGTTCCGCTACGAACGTCCGCAAGCAGGGCGTTTTCGCCAGTTTGTTCAATTTGGTGTCGAAGCGCTCGGAAGCAACGATCCAGCGATTGATGCCGAAGTCATTGCTTTGGCGATGGATATATATCGCACGCTCGGATTGAAAAAGTTGAAACTTGTCATCAATAGTTTAGGGGATATTGAAAGTAGAAAGGCGCATAGACAAGCGCTGATCGATCATTTCCAACATCGCATTCACGAGTTTTGCGATGATTGCCAAGCGCGATTACATAAAAACCCGATGCGCATTTTAGACTGTAAAAAAGATCGTGATCACGAGTTGATGCGCACGGCTCCGTCTATTCTTGATTACTTAAATGAACAGTCGCGCACATATTTTGAAAAAGTTCAAATGTATTTACAAAAGCTCGGTATCGCGTTTGAAGTCGATCCGCGGCTTGTGCGCGGTTTAGATTATTACAATCATACGGCGTTTGAAATTATGAGTGAGGCAGAAGGATTTGGAGCGATTACGACATTATGCGGAGGCGGACGTTATAACGGCCTCGTTCAAGAAATTGGCGGACCTGAAACGCCAGGTATCGGATTTGCTTTAAGCATTGAGCGCTTGCTTGCAGCATTAGAAGCAGAAAGTATTTCGCTACCAATTTCTGAAGGAATCGACTGTTACGTTGTTGCGTTAGGAGAACAAGCGAAAGAAGAGGCGGTTGCTCTCGTTGCTGCCCTTCGTCAAGAAGGCATCGCGGCAGAAAAAGATTATCAAGATCGAAAAGTAAAAGCACAGCTGAAAGCAGCTGATCGTTTACATGCGACATACGTTGCTATTTTAGGTGAAGATGAACTCGAAAAAGGCGTCATTAACGTTAAACATATGGCGACAGGAGAACAGCAAGAAGTATCGCTTCATACATTTATTTCACATATGAAAAACGTATTGCAATAGGAGGGGAAATCATGTTTGGAAGGACGCATTATTGTGGAGAAGTAACGGATCAAGCGATTGGGCAAACGGTTCGTTTAAAAGGATGGGTTCAAAAACGTCGTGATTTAGGGGGACTTATTTTTATTGATTTGCGCGATCGAACAGGCATCGTTCAAATTGTATTTAGTCCAGATGTATCGAAAGAAGCGTTACAAGTAGCGGAAACGATTCGTAGCGAGTACGTGTTAGACGTAGAAGGAAAAGTCGTTCAACGCGAAGAAGGACAAGTCAATCCGAATTTACCGACAGGAACAGTCGAAGTGCATGCGACGCACGTAACGATTTTAAGTGAAGCGAAAACACCGCCGTTTCCAATTTCTGATAAAACAGATGTATCTGAAGATGTTCGGTTAAAATATCGTTATTTAGATTTACGTCGCCCTGTGATGTTTCAAACGTTTCAATTGCGCCATCAAGTGACGAAAGCCATTCGCGACTTTTTAGATGAAGAAGGCTTTTTAGAAGTAGAAACGCCAATTTTAACGAAGAGCACGCCAGAAGGGGCGCGCGATTATTTAGTGCCGAGCCGCGTGCATCCTGGAGAATTTTATGCGTTGCCACAATCACCTCAAATTTTTAAACAATTATTAATGGTCGCCGGTTTTGAACGGTATTATCAAATCGCTCGTTGTTTCCGCGATGAAGATTTACGTGCCGATCGCCAACCGGAATTTACACAAGTCGATATTGAAACGTCGTTTATGAGTCAAGACGATATTTTAGCGATGGTTGAACGGATGATGGCACGTGTCATGAAAATGGCAAAAGGGATTGACATCCCTATTCCATTCCCGCGCATGTCATATGACGAAGCGATCGCACGCTTCGGTTCGGACAAGCCAGACACGCGTTTTGGACTTGAACTTGTCGATTTATCTGAGCAAGTGAAAAATTGTGGCTTTAAAGTGTTCGCTAGCGCAGTGGAAAACGGTGGACAAGTGAAAGCGATCAACGTGAAAGGGGCGGCGGATAAATATTCGCGCAAAGATATTGATGCGTTAACGGAATATGTGGCTCGCTACGGGGCAAAAGGATTAGCATGGTTGAAAGTCGAAAACGATGGACTAAAAGGGCCAATTGCGAAGTTTTTTAACGAAGATGAGCAAAAACAAATGATGCAAACGCTTGAAGCGGAAGTCGGCGATTTGTTGTTATTTGTAGCGGATAAAAAATCCGTCGTTGCCGATTCGCTTGGCGCGTTGCGTTTAAAATTAGGAAAAGATTTAAAATTAATTGACGAATCATCGTTCCATTTCTTATGGATTACAGACTGGCCGCTTTTTGAATACGATGAAGAAGAAGGACGTTATTATGCAGCGCACCATCCGTTTACAATGCCTGTGCGCGAAGATGTGCCAAAATTTGAAACAGATCCAGCAAGCGTGCGTGCACAAGCATACGATCTTGTGTTAAACGGGTATGAGTTAGGTGGAGGATCGCTTCGTATTTTTGAACGCGACATACAAGAAAAAATGTTTAAAGCGCTTGGCTTTACTGAAGAACAAGCACGCGAACAATTTGGATTTTTGCTTGAGGCGTTTGAATACGGCACTCCTCCGCATGGCGGTATCGCGCTCGGATTAGACCGACTTGTTATGTTGCTTGCGGGCCGTTCCAACTTACGCGATACGATTGCCTTTCCGAAAACAGCAAGCGCAAGCTGCTTGTTAACAGAAGCGCCGAGCGCAGTAAGCGAAGCGCAATTAGACGAATTGCATTTGCTCGTGAAGGATGTTCAAAGAGTAGACTAAATTTGTAACGTTGCAAATGCATGCAAAGTGTGCTAACATACAAGTAACAACAAGTCCTGATGTGTTTGTCGTATCACCTATTGTTTTGACCGAACAATGTGTGATACGGGAGCCCGGGTTTTCGAGTGGCGTACATGCCTCATTTACATAAAGAGGACGTACATAAGCTTGAAACAGGGCACCCACCTGTGAGAGAGCGGGTTCAAAACAAAGGCCATCAGCGACGGCACGATTGGGACTTAAGAAACAAAAAACGAATAAAGCCTTAACGTAAAGAACATGCTTTACGTTGGGGCTTTTTTTGTGCCATAATGCATGTATATCCGATTGAAATACTTACATATGGGAGGAACAATATGTTACATCAATTTTCTCGTAACGAATTAGCGATCGGGAAAGAAGGGTTAAAACGATTAAGTGAAAGTACAGTGGCTGTTCTTGGTATTGGCGGTGTCGGATCGTTTGCGGTAGAAGCGCTCGCTCGCTCAGGCGTTGGACGCCTCATTTTAATCGATAAAGACGATATTGATATTACAAATGTCAATCGCCAAATTCACGCATTGCTATCAACTGTCGGACGTCCGAAAGTGGAAGTGATGAAAGAGCGGATCGCTGACATTAACCCAGCGTGCGAAGTCATTGCATTAAAAATGTTTTATACGGAAGAGACGTATGAACAAATTTTTTCGTACGATATTGACTATGTCATTGATGCATCAGATACGATTTCATATAAAATTCATTTAATGAAACAATGTTTAGAACGCAATATTCCAATTATTTCGAGCATGGGTGCCGCAAATAAAATGGATCCGACTCGTTTCCGCATTGCGGATATTTCAAAAACACATACAGATCCGATTGCGAAAGTGATTCGTACAAAATTACGAAAAGAAGGAATTAAAAAAGGCATCACGGTTGTTTTTTCAGATGAAAGTCCAATCGTCATTCGCGAAGATGTTCGAAAAGAAGTAGGAAACGATGAGGCGACGATTCGGAAGGCGAAAATGCCGCCGTCGTCGAATGCGTTCGTTCCATCTGTCGCTGGCCTCATCATGGCGGCATATGTCGTGCAACAATTATTAAAAGACATCCCGATCCAACGTGTTGATCAACAGTAAGCGCAAGGGGAAATCCTTTGCGCTTTTCTATAAATTGATGTCTAGCTTCAAGCGCCATCGGCTCGAGTCGCTCCGCCCCACACTGCGGCGGCGACAACCTCCTCGGTGGGGCTTGTGCGCTCTTCGCCGATAGGCGGGCGCTTTGCGCTTTTCTTATCGCACATTATTAGTTGCAAATGAAAAAGAATTGAATTATAGTGAAAGTGTGACTGTTCGGTCGTAATAAAACGACCGTTTGGTCATATTTCAAGAAAGAAAGGAAGAGCGGGATGAATTTTTTGACGAGGTTTAGTTTAAAAAACGCAGTCGCCGTATTTATCATTTCATTTTTACTTATATTAGGCGGATTATATTCATTTTCTTCTTTAAAAGTAGATTTACTTCCAAACATTGAGTTTCCACAATTGTCTGTGGAAGTCATTTATCCGGGTGCTTCACCAGAAGATATGAATGAACAAGTGACAGCGAAGTTAGAAGAAAAGTTTAAAGCAATTGAAGGAGTAAAGAAGCTTCAAAGTTCGTCATTTGAAAGCATCGCCATTGTCAATTTAGAATTTCCGTTTAACACCGATATGGAAAAAGTTGAGCAACAAGTTGAATCGCTGATGAAAGAAGCAAATTTGCCAGAAAACGTGCAAACGAAAGTGAATCGCTTCTCATTCGGTACGTTCCCAATTTATAATATTTCTCTATTTGCTAAAGGAGATACGAACGTACAGCAACTATTAGATGAAACAATTATTCCAGAGTTAAAAAAGATTAATGGAATTAACTCGATTTCCGTCGGCGGAATGGAAGAAAAATTCATTCAAATTACAGTAGACAAACAAAAAGCATTGCAATACGGGCTTAGCTTAACGCAAATTAAAGAACAAATTAATGAGAAGTTTTTAGCATTCCCAGCTGGAAACGTTCAAACGGAAACGGTGCAAATTCCGATTCGCGTTCAACAAAAAATTGAAACGATCGAACAGCTTGAAAATTTACCATTATCTTCTCCGATCATGAACGCATCACCAGGTGCGCCGGCAAGCGGACAAGAAGCGCCGACAACGATTACTTTAAAAGATGTCGCGAAAATTGAACCGGTTACCGAACAAGGCGAAATCACGCGCTACAATTTAAATGCAGCGCTGTCGATGGCCATTACAAAAAAGCAAGATGCGAATACGGTTGAAGTGGCAGAAAAAGTGTTAAACGTGCTTGATAAATATAAAGAAAAAATCGACTATGCGATCGGATTTGATTCAGCAGAGGGAATTAAAAAGTCAGTTGAAACGCTTGTGCGTGAAGGATTGCTTGGAGCATTGTTTGCATCTATCGCGGTGCTCGTCTTTTTACGTAACGTGCGCGCAACAATTATTGCCATTGTCTCTATTCCGCTTTCGCTCTTAGTGGCATCGATTTTCTTACAACGAATGGATATTTCTTTAAACATTATGACGCTTGGGGGAATGGCGGTTGCTGTCGGACGTGTCGTAGATGATAGTATCGTCGTTATTGAAAACATTTTCCGCCGCGTTCGCAAGTCAAAGACGGGAATGACAGATGAACTCGTCGAAGATTCAACAAAAGAAATTTTAAAGGCGATTACATCATCGACTATTACAACCGTTGTTGTCTTTTTACCGCTCGGTCTTGTTGGCGGTGTGACAGGTGAGTTTTTCTTACCATTTGCGTTAACGATCGTATTTTCGCTTTTAATGTCGCTTATTGTTGCCATTACGATCGTTCCGATTTTAGCAAAATTCTCATTTAAAAAAGTGCCGCCAGAAGAAAAAGAAGGAGCGTTGCAACGAGCTTACGGCAAAGCGATTGAATGGGCGCTCGATCATAAAAAAACGGTGTTGTTCGTGTCTGTTGTATTGCTCGGTAGTTCATTTGCCATCGTACCGAAGTTAGGCTTTACATTTATTCCAAACGAAGAACAAAAAACGCTCATCGCCGCCGTCGAACTTCCTTCTTCGACGCCGTTAGAGAAAACGAATGAAGTATCGCTCCAAGTCGAGAAAATGTTTGATGAGAAGAAAGAAATTAAAGAAGTGACTGCTGGAATTGGCACGCGCGACTTCCGAAGCGGTTTAAAACGAAAAAATCAAGCGAACTATTTCATTACGTTAGAAGAGAACGTAAACGTTTCTCAATTTATTAAAGAGCTTGAAAAAGAAATGGAAGACATTGCCCAAGCGGAAGTGAAAGCGGCGAAAGTTGGCGTTCAAGAATTGCAATCTGGTGGACCGCCATCCAACAATAACGTGAACATTGACTTATACTCGACAAACTTAACGGCATTACAACAAGCAGCAAAAGATGTAGAGTCTTATTTGAAAAAACGTGACGATTTAAAATATGTGACAAACAACTTTGCAGACAAACAGAAGCAAGTCATTGTAAACATTGATCCGCAAAAAGCAGCACAATACGGAGTTTCTGGCTTCCAAATTCTTGGTACGATCGCTGATCAAACTCGTCCGGTGCAAGTGGGAACGTTAAAACTTAACGATGAAGAGCGGACGGTGCAATTGTCATATAACGAACAAATGACGTCGATGGAACAGCTAGAAAACACGCTTATTTTCACAAAGTTTGGCCCTGTTCCAGTCAAACAGTTAGCAGACGTAAAAGAAGTAGATACGTTTACATCGATTCAAAAACTAGACGGAAAAGTATTTGCGCGCGTCTCTGCTCAAATCGTAGGCGATAACATTCAAAAAGTCACACAAGACGTCATTAATGGCGTCAAACAAGACGTACAGTTACCAAAAGACGTCTCACTTGAAGGGGGCGGCGGAAGCGATGAAACGGTTGAAACGTTCCAACAGCTCGGCTTAGCGATGGCTGTTGCCATTGGGCTCGTATATATTACAATGCTCATTACGTTTGGAAAAGCGCGTATTCCGTTTATCATTTTATCGTCGCTCATATTCGTCCCAATTGGTTCATTGCTCGGTTTATTTATTGCGAATGAGCCGATGTCTGTGAGCGTCATGATCGGTTTGCTCATGCTCATCGGAATTGTCACGACGAATGCGATCGTTCTCGTTGACCGCATCGGGCAAAATCGCGAACAAAAAGGAATGGTGATTCGCGAAGCGTTAATTGAAGCAGGAAAAACGCGGCTACGCCCAATTTTAATGACAGCATTTGCGACAGTTGCCGCACTCATTCCGCTTGCGCTCACGAAATCATCAGGAACGCTCATTTCGAAAGGATTAGCGATTACAGTCATCGGTGGATTGACATCATCCACATTGTTGACGCTAATTCTCGTTCCTGTTGTGTATGAACTGTTTTTCTTCCGTCAAGCGAAAAAAGAACGTCGAGCATAATCGGTGACAGGCTGGCTGAAATTCGGTCAGCCTGTTGTGTTATAATAAAACGAGAAAACAATAAGGATGAGGGCGAATGAGCAGAAAAGAGCAAATTATTGAAGTCGCCATGAAATTGTTTGCGGAAAAAGGGTATCATGCGACATCGATGCAAGAAATTGCTGAACATAGCCATTTAGCGAAAGGGTCGCTATACAACTACTTTAAGTCAAAAGAAGAGATTGTTTTATCTATTTTTCAATATCATTACGATCAGTTGTTTCAACAATTTGCGCGCATCGCTTCAGACCGTTCGTTGACGGCGCGTGAAAAATTTTTAAAGCAACTTTCTTTACAAATTGAAGCGTTTGAACAACATAAAGAAATTGTGCAAATGCATATGGGAGATCATGCGCAAAAAGTAAGTGAAGACGTTCATGCGCTCGTTTTACGCATCCGTTCTCATTTATTTGATTGGTACATTCAGTCATTCATCGATATGTACGGAGAGCGTATTCGTCCGTTTGTGCTTGATTGTGCCATTATGTTAAATGGCATGTTAAAAGAATATTTATTTTTTGCTTTGTTCGAAAAACAACCGTTTTCTTTTCAACGTTTAGCCCCTTTTTTAATGGAGCGATTGGACGCTCTTGTCGATAGTTTACAGCACGATATACCGCTCATTCGGCACGATGCACAAGCAGAAAAAGCGCGTGCGCTTCTGCTTATTGATGAGATGGTTGAGGAAGCACGTGATCATCATACGATGGAATTGTTGAAACAATTGAAAGAAGAAATGGAACGAGAGGAACCGCGGAAAGCGATTGTTGAAGCGTTTCTTTTATATTTACAACAAAGCGACATGCGTCAGTTCGTTCCTGCCTTACGTGCGGCGCTTGCGTTGTGAGGTGAAAAACGATGTTTACTCAAGAACCGCTTGCCTATCGGATGCGTCCACGCACGATCGAAGAAGTGATCGGACAAGACGATGTGATCGGTCCACATACAGCATTATATCGAATGATTAAAAATGGATATGTTCCATCCCTTTTACTTTACGGACAACCCGGCGTTGGCAAAACGTCGCTTGCTTATGCGATTGCGGGAACGATGCAACGTCCATTTTATGCGTTAAATGCAACGACGGCAGGGAAAAAAGAAATCGAAGAAATAGTGGCAGATGCCCGCTTTGAAGGGAACGTCATTTTATTTATTGATGAAATTCATCGGTTTACAAAAGCGCAGCAAGATTATTTATTGCCGCATGTCGAAAACGGACTCATTACGCTCATAGGGGCGACGACAGAAAACCCGTTTCATTCGATTAACCCTGCTGTGCGGAGCCGCTTAGGACAAATGAAACAATTACAACCATTAACAAAAGAGAAGACGATCGAGTTATTGCATCGCGCTTTAACGGATCGTGAACGCGGATTAGGAAAGTGGCATATTGACATTAGCGATGAGGCGCTTGCCCTCATTGCCGAAGGAGCAAACGGGGATGCTCGCGTCGCATTAACGATTTTAGAAGAAGCGGTATATGCAACAAAACAAGGCGAGCATCGTGCGGTTGTTGATGCACATACCGTTTCGTTTTGCGTAGAAAAAAGGGCGTTGACGTATGATAAGCAAGGAGATACGTACTATTCTTTACTTTCAGCTTTGCAAAAAAGTGTTCGCGGTAGCGACGTAGATGCTGCGCTTCATTATTTAGCGCGGCTTCTTGAGGGAGGAGACATGACCGCAGTGTGCCGTCGCCTTGCGGTCATTGCTTATGAAGATATTGGATTGGCGAATCCGCTCATCGGTGTGAAGGTCATGAGCGCAATAGAGGCAGCGGAGCGTCTCGGGATGCCAGAAGCACGCATTCCGCTTTCGGTTGTGACGATTGAAATGTGCTTATCACCGAAATCCAATAGCGCATATGAAGCGTTAGATCAAGCGCTTGCGGATGTGCGAAGCGGAAAAGGACAGTCGATTCCGCTTCATTTACAAGACGCTCACTATGCGGGCGCGAAACATCTTGGACGCGGAATAGGGTATAAATATCCACACGATTATCCGTACGGTTGGGTGGCACAACAATACTTGCCTGATGATTTAATCGGTGTGCGATATTATGAACCGAAACGAAACGGAGAAGAAAAGCAGCTTGCTTCCGTCTATGAGCGGCTCAATGAACGAAAAAAGCAGTAACGTTCCTTTGTTCTGCACTTTTATGTTATAATGGCTTGTGTTTCTTTTGATAGTAAATAAGGGGATGATTCGTTTGAAAATATCTACGAAAGGTCGATACGGCTTAACGATTATGATTGAGTTGGCTAAGCGATATGGAGAGGGGCCAATTTCATTAAAGTCGATTGCTCAAATGAACAATTTATCGGAACATTATTTAGAACAACTCATTTCCCCATTGCGAAACGCTGGTTTAGTGAAAAGCATTCGCGGAGCGTATGGCGGCTATATTTTAGCAAATGAACCGTCGAAAATTACGGCAGGCGATGTCATTCGTGTGTTAGAAGGTCCGTTGCAAGTCGTCGAAGAGCTAGAAGACGAAGAACCAGCGAAGCGTGAATTATGGATGCGCATTCGCGATGCGGTAAAAGAAGTATTAGATAGCACGACGCTTGAAGATTTAGCAAGCCATACTGACGATCACGGTGACGCATATATGTTTTACATTTAAGAAAGGAGAATATATTTGGAGCGCATTTATTTCGATCATGCAGCGACGTCTCCTGTTCATCCACAAGTCGTTGAGGCAATGATTCCGTATATGACGACATATTTTGGGAACCCATCAAGCATTCATTCGTTCGGCCGTGAAAGTCGACGCGCGCTTGATGAGGCGAGGGAGACAATCGCGAAAACAATTGGGGCAAAAGGAAACGAAATCATTTTTACAAGTGGCGGAACAGAAGCGGATAATTTAGCGTTGGTGGGCGTAGCGATGGCGAATCGCGATAAAGGTCGCCACATTATTACAACGTCTGTCGAGCATCATGCCGTATTAAATACGTGCAAATATTTACAAAAACAAGGGTTTGATGTGACGTATTTACCTGTTGATGAGCATGGCATCATTTCGGTTGAACAGCTAAAAAGCGCGTTGCGCGATGATACGATTATCGTATCTGTGATGTTTGGCAACAATGAAACGGGCGTTTTGCAACCGATTTATGACATCGGGCAATTGCTTCGTGACCATGGGGCTTATTTTCATACGGATGCCGTTCAAGCGTACGGTTTAGTTCCGATGGACGTTCGTGAACTTGGTGTTCATTTACTTTCCGTATCTGGCCATAAAATTAACGGGCCAAAAGGAGTCGGCTTTTTATATGTACGCGAAGGCGTTCGTCTTACCCCGCACATATACGGAGGAGAACAAGAACGAAAACGGCGTGCAGGAACAGAAAACGTACCCGGTATTGTCGGATTGCAAAAAGCGGCAGAGATCGCTCAGCAAACGATGGCTGAAAAACGAGCGTTATATGAACAGTTTCAAAAAGTGATGTTAAAGACGTTTGCACAAGAAGGGATTCATTACGCAATCAATGGTCATGAAACATATCGTTTACCACACGTATTAAATGTGTCGTTTTTCGGAACAAATGTGGAAGCATTGCTTGTCAATTTAGATTTAGCAGGCATTGCCGCGTCAAGCGGCTCGGCGTGCACAGCGGGTTCGATTGATCCGTCACATGTGTTAGTAGCGATGTACGGAAATGAATCGGAGCGCATTCGCTCATCTGTTCGTTTTAGTTTTGGGTATGGAAATACGTTGGAACAAGTAGAACGAGCATCATATGACATTGTAAAAATTGTGAAGCGACTAACGAAAGCATGAAAGGAGGGAGACGAATGGCAAGAGTTGTTGTCGGAATGTCTGGCGGTGTCGACTCATCTGTCGCAGCGCTGTTGCTAAAACAACAAGGATACGATGTGATCGGCATTTTTATGAAAAACTGGGATGATACAGATGAAAACGGGGTATGTACAGCGACGGAAGATTACGAAGATGTCGTGCGTGTATGTAACCAAATTGGTATTCCATATTATGCCGTCAACTTCGAAAAGCAATATTGGGAGAAAGTATTTACGTATTTTTTAGAAGAATATAAAGCAGGACGTACGCCAAATCCAGATGTCATGTGCAATAAAGAAATTAAATTTAAAGCATTTTTAGAACATGCGATGGCGCTTGGAGCTGACTATTTAGCGACAGGGCATTATGCGCGCGTCGCTTATCGCGATGGTGAATATCAATTGTTGCGCGGATTAGATGCGAATAAAGATCAAACGTACTTTTTAAATCAGCTCGGACAAGCGCAATTATCGAAAGTGCTGTTTCCGATTGGAGAATTGCAAAAATCGCAAGTGCGTGAAATAGCAAAAGAGGCGGGACTTGCAACAGCAGGAAAAAAAGATAGCACGGGCATTTGTTTTATCGGTGAACGCAATTTTAAACAGTTTTTAAGCAATTATTTACCTGCACAACCGGGCAAGATGCAAACGCTCGATGGAGAAGTAAAAGGTACGCATGACGGGCTCATGTATTATACGATCGGACAGCGTCACGGGCTTGGCATCGGCGGGAGCGGAGAGCCATGGTTTGTTGTCGGAAAAAATTTAAAGGAAAATGTTTTATACGTCGCACAAGGATTTGATAACGAATTGCTTTATTCGGATGCCATTATTGCGACGAATGTCAATTGGGTAAGTGATCGAAAGCCGCACGAACCGATTTCATGTACGGCAAAATTCCGTTATCGTCAACCAGATGTGCCAGTTACTGTAGAAATGATTGACGAGACGACAGCGCGTGTATCATTTAGCCAACGCGTGCGCGCAGTGACGCCGGGACAAGCGGTTGTGTTTTATCATGGTGAACAATGTCTCGGTGGCGGTACGATCGATCAAGTATTTCGCGATGGCAATCGACTCACATACGTTGGCTAACCTTCAACTCGACAGACGAGTTGAAGGCTTTTTTGTTATAATATGCATATGAGGTGAGATCAATGGATTACAATGCACAAGGCATTCAATATATGCAGCAACGTAAATATGAAGAAGCGGTCAAATGTTTTCATGAAGCAATTGAACAAAACCCGAACGATCCTGTTGGCTACATTAATTTTGGGAACGTGTTGGCAGCGGTTGGAGAAGAAGAAAAAGCGATTCGTTTTTTTAAAAAAGCGCTTGAACTTGATGAAAAAGCAGCGACAGCATATTACGGTCTCGGATCCATTTATTATAACCAGCAACAGTTCGAACGAGCGAAAGAACAATTTGAACGAGCTATTCAGGCTGGATTAACAGACGGCGATGTCTTTTTTATGCTCGGTATGTCGCTTATGTACTTAGAGCAGCCGCGTTTAGCGATGCCGTATTTACAACGGGCCGTAGAACTAAACGAGCGCGATGTGGAAGCAACGTTTCAACTTGGGCTTTGTTTAGCACAATTGCAGTTTGTGGATGAGGCGATGACTTATTTTGAACGCACTGTGCAATTAAACAATCGACATGCAGATGCTTACTACAATTTAGGTGTCGCATACGCATATAAGGACGATCCACAAACAGCCCATGCGATGTTCGAACAGGCGCTTGCTATTCAGCCGGATCATTTACTTGCAGGACACGGGAAAAAGCTAATGGAACGAGCGTTACAATAAAAAAGGGGGAGATGGCGTTGCAACAACAGCTAGATTTAGACGAGCGATCGTTTATTAAAGGCGTCCATATTGGCACGATTTTTCATAACGAAGACAATTTATATTCTGTCATTCGTGTACGCGTGGAAGAGACAAATGAAGCGCATATAGAAAAAGACGTTGTTGTAACAGGCTATTTCCCTTTGCTCGGAGAGTATGACACATATACGTTTTTCGGTTCGTTTAAAGAACATCCACGATTCGGGAAACAATATGTTGTTGAGCATTTTCGGAAAGAGTTTCCTGAAACAAAAGAAGGAGTTATTCAATATTTATCAGGTGGCATGTTTAAAGGAATCGGAAAAAAAACAGCCGCCGCCATCGTAGAAACGTTAGGCGAGAGGGCCATTTCTAAAATATTAGAAGACCCCGATGTGCTTGCGAACGTACCAAAATTGACAAAAGCAAAAGCGAAGCAGTTGTATGAAACGTTGCGCGAACATGAAGGGCTAGAACAAATTATGATCGCCTTGTCACAATTCGGATTCGGTCCGCAGTTGTCGATGAAAATTTATCAAGTGTACAAAGATGAAACGTTACAAATCATTCGCACAAATCCGTATCAGCTTGTAGAAGACGTTGAAGGGATCGGATTTGGCCGAGCGGATGATCTCGGTTTGCAGCTTGGCATTTCGGGCAATCACCCTGATCGTATTCGCGCAGGTTGTTTATATGTCATTGAACAACATTGTATGCAAGAAGGGCACGTCTATATGACGTATGAACAACTGCTTACGGAAGTGAAACAACTACTAGAAGCGAAACGTCAAGAACTCGTCGACATCGCTTGTATTTCCCGCGAAATCGTTCATTTATCTGAGGAAGGAAAGTTAATCGCTGAAGAAGATCGTTTTTACATTCCTTCGCTATATTTTGCCGAAAAAGGCATTGTGTCAAACGTAAAGCGACTGCTTGAGCAAACGGGCACGGCTACGTTTTCTGAAGCTGAATTTTTACTTGCGCTTGGAGAATGGGAAGAAGAGGCAAACATTCAATACTCGCAAAAGCAAAAAGAAGCGATTCAACAAGCACTTTGTTCCCCTTTATTTATTTTAACGGGCGGACCGGGCACAGGAAAAACGACGGTCATTAACGGCATTGTTCATTTGTTTGCGAAATTGCATGGGCTATCGCTTGATCCGGCGAGCTATGATGCGGAAGAGCCATTCCCTATTTTGCTTGCTGCTCCAACTGGACGTGCAGCGAAGCGCATGACGGAATCGACAGGATTGCCTGCGATGACGATTCATCGTTTGCTCGGTTGGAGCGGTGACGGATTTCAGCGTGGAGAAGATGAACCGATTTGCGGAAAACTATTAATCGTTGATGAAATGTCGATGGTTGATACATGGTTAGCTAATCAGTTATTAAAATCTGTCCCAACAACGATGCAAGTCATTTTCGTTGGCGACGAAGACCAATTACCTTCTGTCGGTCCGGGACAAGTGTTAAAAGATTTGCTTCGCGCAAACGTCATTCCGACCGTTCGGCTAACAGACATTTATCGTCAAGCGGAAGGTTCATCCATTATTTCGCTTGCTCATGCAATTAAAGATGGAAACATTCCTCACGATTTGACGTCTCCACAAAAAGATCGCTCATTTATTCGTTGTACGAGTGGACAAGTGGTTGACGTCGTAAAAAAAGTTGCTGAAAATGCAAAACAAAAAGGATATCGCGCAAAAGATGTGCAAGTGCTTGCGCCGATGTATCGCGGCCACGCAGGAATTGATCGGCTCAACGAGACGCTTCAACAACTATTTAATCCGAAATGTGACAATAAACGTGAACTTGTTTTTGGTGATGTCGTTTATCGCGTGGGTGACAAAGTGTTGCAACTCGTCAATCAGCCAGACGAAAACGTATTTAACGGTGACATTGGTGAAATTGTTGCTATTTTTTACGCTAACGAAAATGTTGAAAAACAAGACCTTGTCGTCGTTTCGTTTGATGGGAATGAAGTGACATACCCAAAACAAGAATTGCATCAAATTACGCACGCATATTGTTGTTCGATTCATAAATCACAAGGAAGTGAATTTCCGATCGTCATTTTACCTGTTGTAAAAAGCTACTATCGTATGCTTCGGCGGAATTTACTATACACAGCCATTACGCGCAGTAAGCAATATTTAATTTTATGCGGTGAAGAAGAAGCATTCCAACTCGGAGTGATGCGAACAGAAGATGGAACGAGACAGACGACATTATACGAAAAATTAATCGCTGCTCTTTCACCTGAACAACAACTGCTTCCGATGGAAGATGCGAACATCGGAATGGAAGGTGTTACCCCGTATGACTTTATGGAAAATGACGTAACATAATGACGGACACACATATTCGCACGCTCCTTTTTTCGTTGACGTATGTTTGCGTAAAAAAATGACAAAGATAGAAGAAAAAATAAAAAGGAGCGTGTCCTTTTATGTTAAAGTGTCCGAATTGTCAAAGTAAAGATTTAGGGAAAATCGGTGTGAATCAGTATTATTGTTGGAACTGTTTTATTGAGCTAACCGTTCAAAAAGGTATGATCCATACGCACCAAGTCGAAGAAGACGGGACGCTTAGCTCGCTCGACGATTTGTTTAGTGAACAAGAACGAACATTGTTTTCGTAATGAAAGGAGAATGACGATGAATCGAACAATCGCTTCTTTAATTGCGATCGGTGCAGGAGTAGCCGCATATCAATTAGCGCAACGAAACGGTGGCATGAACATGCGCAACGTGCGAAAAGTCGGCAAACAAATGTTGCGTCCATTTATGTAACGAAAAACCGGCAATCTCATCTGAGGTTGCCGGTTTTTGTATAACATCTTTCTTTTCACCCTACACTATAAACAAAGGGAGGGATCATCTTGGAACATTCACATCTTCATTTTTTCGTTCGTTTCACGAAATTGTTATTCGTTTTAGTTTGCCTATATTTTATTGTAAAGCTCAAGTCCGTATGGCTACCGTTTTTACACTTATTTATAAAAATTGTGACCCCTTTTTTCATCGCTGCGTTTATTACATACTTATTGCATCCTGTCGTCGAATACGTTCATCAACGCGGCATGCCGAGGGCGCTTGCTATTCTTTCGATTTACGCCTTATTTTTTGGAGGAATCGGTTTTGCCGTCTATAAAGGGACACCGTTATTTATCGCTCAGTTGGAAGACTTAAATAAAAGTTTGCCGATGTTTGTTCGCACATACGAACAATGGACGAATGCCATTCATGAACAAACGGCAACGTGGCCTTATGATGTTCATCAACGCATCGAGGCGATGATAGCGGAAGCGGAATCATTTATTAGCGAGGCGGTCACAGGTGCGATTATCGGGCTGAAACAGATTATTAATCGAGTGATCATTTTTTTTATTATCCCGTTTATCGCTTTTTACATGTTAAAAGATGTGGAACTGATTAAAAAAACCGCGTGGGATTTAACACCAAAAAGATGGCGAAAGCAAGGTGTTCAATTTTTACGCGACGTCGATCGAACGCTCGGTGGCTATATTCGTGGCCAATTGTTTGTTTGCTTATTGATCGGGACGGCTGCCACGCTTGCGTTTTGGCTCATCGGCATGAAATATCCGCTTTTGCTTGGCATCATCGTCGGTGCGACAAATGTCATTCCTTATTTCGGCCCCATTATTGGCGCCATTCCAGCCGCCATTATCGCCGCGACGATGTCAGTAAACATGTTGTTTCTTACTGTCGGCATCGTTTTTTTATTACAGTTTATTGAGGGAAACATTTTATCACCTTTTATCGTAGGGAAAAGTTTACATTTACATCCGCTCATCATTATGTTTTCGCTATTTGTCGGTGGAGAAATAGGTGGAGTGCTCGGTTTAATTGTCGCTGTTCCAATTGTTGCGATCGCAAAGGAGACATTTACGCACATTCGTACGTTGAAAACGATGGTGCATTGACAAAAAAAAGGGGCTTGTCTATAATTTTCACAAGAGTAATACATACAAAAACGATGAAGGATCGAGTATGTTACAGTCCATCTTAAAGCGCTTTCGGCGCACAGAGAGGAATTTCCGCGGCTGAAAGAAATTCCAGATGAAGGGTAACAGAACGCTAATCCGGAGTGCAGGCAAACCCTGCCGACGAAGCCACGTTACGGCGGTTGAGGTGATGGACGTTTTGTCCATAAACAGGGTGGTACCGCGAGCAAGCTCTCGTCCCTGAGCAGGGATGGGAGTTTTTTATATTTTTAAGGGAGGAAGGAAACGTGAAAAAGCTAACATCTGCTCAAGTACGTCAAATGTTTTTAGACTTTTTTAAAGAAAAAGGTCACGCAGTTGAGCCGAGCGCATCGCTTATTCCAATTGACGACCCATCGTTGTTATGGATTAACAGCGGTGTCGCAACGTTAAAAAAATATTTTGATGGCCGTGTCATTCCGGACAACCCGCGCATTTGTAATGCGCAAAAATCGATTCGCACAAACGATATTGAAAACGTTGGAAAAACAGCGCGCCATCATACGTTTTTTGAAATGCTCGGAAACTTTTCAATCGGTGACTATTTTAAGCGCGAAGCCATTCATTGGGCATGGGAGTTTTTAACGAGCGAAAAATGGATCGGCTTTGATCCAAACCGTCTTTCTGTTACGATTCATCCAGAAGATGAAGAAGCGTTTGACATTTGGCATAACGAAATTGGTTTGCCAGAAGAACGAATTATTCGGTTGGAAGGAAACTTCTGGGATATCGGGGAAGGCCCAAGTGGTCCAAATACAGAAATTTTCTACGATCGCGGGGAACAATTTGGTAACGATCCGAACGATCCTGAATTATATCCTGGCGGAGAAAACGAACGTTATTTAGAAGTATGGAACCTCGTCTTTTCTCAATTTAACCATAACCCTGACGGCACGTATACGCCGCTTCCGAAGAAAAACATTGATACAGGCATGGGGCTAGAGCGGATGTGCTCGATTTTACAAGATGTGCCGACAAACTTCGATACGGATTTATTTATGCCAATTATTCGGGCGACGGAACAAATTTCAGGTGAAACATATCGCACCGATGCAGAAAAAGATGTCGCATTTAAAGTCATTGCCGACCATATTCGTACAGTCACGTTTGCCATTGGCGACGGAGCGCTGCCATCAAACGAAGGACGCGGTTACGTCTTGCGTCGCTTATTGCGCCGTGCGGTTCGCTATGCAAAACAATTAAACATTCAACGTCCATTTATGTATGAGCTCGTTCCTGTTGTCGGCGAAATTATGGTCGACTATTATCCGGAAGTGAAAGAAAAAGCACAATTTATTCAAAAAGTAATTAAAAACGAAGAAGAGCGCTTCCATGAAACGTTAAACGAAGGCCTTGCGATTTTAGCGAGCGTCATCGAAAAAGAAAAACAACGTGGTAGCGACACGATTAGCGGCGAAGATGTATTCCGTTTGTACGATACGTACGGCTTCCCGGTTGAATTAACGGAAGAGTATGCAGCCGAAGAAGGAATGAAAGTCGACCACGACGGTTTTGAACGTGAAATGGATCGTCAACGTGAGCGAGCACGTGCTGCGCGTCAAGATGTTGATTCGATGCAAGTTCAAGGCGGCGTATTAGGCGACATTAAAGTGGAAAGTACGTTTGTCGGCTACGAACAACTTTCTGTTTCCTCTGTCGTAGAAGTCATCGTAAAAGACGGTCAACTTGTCAATGAAGTACGTGCAGGGGAAGAAGCACAAGTCATTTTACGTGAAACGCCGTTTTATGCAGAAAGCGGTGGACAAATTGCTGACCGCGGTTGGATAGAAGGAGAAACAGGAAAAGCGTATGTCAAAGACGTACAAAAAGCGCCAAACGGTCAACATTTACATCATATCGTTGTCGAACAAGGTGTCATTCAAACGAACGGCACATATACAGCACATGTCGATGAAGCGGCGCGCGTCGATATCGTGAAAAACCATACAGCGACACACTTATTACATCAAGCGCTAAAAGATGTGCTTGGCGTGCATGTGAACCAAGCCGGTTCTCTCGTTGCACCTGATCGTTTACGTTTTGACTTTACTCATTTCGGTCAAGTGAAACAAGAAGAACTTGAACAAATTGAAGCGATTGTCAACGAACAAATTTGGCGCAATCTTCCTGTCAACATTGACTATAAGCCGCTTGATGAAGCGAAAGCGATGGGGGCGATGGCGCTATTTGGCGAAAAATACGGTGACATTGTGCGCGTTGTGCAAGTAGGCGATTATAGCTTAGAACTTTGCGGTGGTTGCCATGTCACAAATACAGCGGAAATCGGCTTGTTTAAAATCGTTTCTGAATCGGGCATTGGCGCAGGTACACGCCGCATTGAAGCGGTCACAGGAAAAGCAGCGTATCGTTTAATGAACGATCAAATTGCTTTGTTAAAAGAAGTAGCGGAAAAATTAAAAACGAACCCGAAAGATGTGCTTATGCGCATTGATACGCTCATGAACGACATGCGCGAATTGCAGCGTGAAAACGAATCGCTTGCTGCTCGTTTAAGCCATATGGAAGCAGAAAACTTAGTCAATCAAGCAAAAGAAATCAATGGCGTTCAACTTGTCGTAAGCAAAGTGAATAACGCCGATATGAACAGCTTACGTGCGATGGTCGATGATTTAAAACAAAAATTAGGATCAGCAATCATTGTGCTTGCTTCTGTACAACAAAATAAAGTAAACTTAATTGCTGGTGTCACAAACGACTTAATCGACCGCGGTTATCACGCTGGAAAACTCATTAAAGAAGTGGCGACGCGTTGCGGCGGCGGTGGTGGTGGCCGAGCAGATATGGCACAAGCAGGCGGAAAAGATGCGAATAAAGTAGACGAAGCATTGAAATTTGTCGAGCAGTGGGTAAAATCTGTTTAATAAACGGTGGAAATCGTGTACAATGGATGTAAGGATGGATATGCCAGATTTCTCGGAACGTGAGAGTGGGGTGCAAAAAACGGTGAGTTCGTTTGATAACACAATGCAATTTAACTTCTCGGAAGAACCGATGAACGTCGATGTTCGAGAAGTATTGCTTACTGTATACGACGCGTTGCAAGAAAAAGGATATAACCCGATTAACCAAATTGTCGGCTACTTATTGTCTGGTGATCCAGCTTACATCCCTCGCCATAAAGATGCCAGAAACTTAATTCGCAAAGTTGATCGTGACGAATTAATTGAAGAATTAGTGAAATTCTATTTACGAACACATCGCGAGGAATAGCCATATGCGTATTTTAGGATTAGACCTTGGAACGAAAACGCTCGGCGTTGCCGTAAGCGACGAATTAGGATGGACGGCTCAAGGCATCGAGACGATTCGCATCGATGAAGAACATGGCGAATATGGTTTTGACCGTTTGCGGCAATTGATCGAGCAATATGCGGTCGAAGAAATCGTTGTCGGGTTTCCGAAAAACATGAACGGCACGATCGGACCGCGCGGTGAGGCGACAAAACGCTTTGCAGAACAAGTGAAACAAACGTTTTCACTTCCTGTCGTCTTGTGGGACGAAAGGCTGTCTACCATGGCGGCAGAGCGGATGTTGATCGCTGCGGACGTCAGTCGAAAAAAACGAAAACAAGTGATCGATAAAATGGCCGCAGTGATGATTTTACAATCGTATTTGGACCATAAACAATTGAGGTGAACATGATGGAACACGGTGAAAAACACATTACAGTCGTTGATGAAAACGGCGACGAGCAACTTTGTGAAGTATTATTTACGTTTGAATCTGAGGAATTTGGAAAATCTTATGTTTTGTACTACCCAATTGGTGCAGAAGAAGATGACAACGAAGAAATCGAAATTCACGCATCTTCCTTTATCCCAGCAGAAGATGGGCAAGCAGGAGAATTGCAGCCGATCGAAACAGAAGAAGAATGGGATATGATCGAAGAAATGTTAAACACATTCCTCGGCGAAGAGGAAGAAGAAGAGGAAGAGTAAGAGGCTGACTGCGCGTCAGCTTCTTTTTTTTATTTATGTCATGTCGGTGTTTGTAGTATAATGTCAAAAGTGAGGGGAGGATAGCGTATGTTACAAGAACATGAAGCGAAAACGGTGCGTAAAATGGTCTTATATATTACTGCACCTTTGTTATTGTTAATGGTTGCCGCGTGCATTGGTATATTTGTATACATTCGTTCAGCGTTGCAGCCTGTTGATCCGAACGATAAAACACCAATTCAAGTTGAAATTCCGATTGGCTCATCTGTATCTACCATTGCGACTATACTAGAAAAACAAGGTGTCGTAAAAGATGCGACGATTTTTCGGTATTACGTAAAATTTAAAAACCATGCCGATTTTCAAGCTGGCAATTATACGTTTACAAAAGCAATGACATTTGAACAAATTGTAAAGCAGCTAAAAACAGGAAAAATCGTGAAAGAAGCGAAATTAAAAATAACGATTCCAGAAGGAAAACAGCTAACGCAAATTGCAACGATTATTTCGCAAAAAACGGGCTACTCCACAGAAGACATTATGGCGAAATTAACAAACCGAACATACATTGAAGAGTTAATGAAAAAATATCCTTCTGTTTTAACAGCAGACATTTTAAATAAAAATATTCGCTATGCGCTTGAAGGATATTTATTCCCAGCAACTTATTCATTTACGGAAGAAAAACCGCCGCTTGAAGAAATGATTGAAACAATGATCGCCAAAACGGAAGAAATATTGGCAAAATATACGGAAGATATGGAAGCGCGCGGGATGACGGTTCATCAATTGTTAACGATGGCATCGCTTATTGAAGAAGAAGCGACAGAAAAAGCAGATCGCGAAAAAATCGCAAGTGTATTTTACAATCGATTGGAAAAAGGTATGCCGCTTCAAACAGACCCAACGGTTTTATATGCGCTCGGAAAGCATAAACAACGTGTATATTACAAAGACTTGGAAGTAAACTCACCGTATAACACATACATGTATAAAGGACTTCCACCGGGCCCAATTGCAAATGCTGGTGAAATGTCGCTTCATGCTGCGCTTCATCCAGCTGAAACAGATTACTTTTACTTTTTAGCGACACCAACGGGCGATGTTATTTTTACAAAAACACTTGACGAACATAATCGCGAAAAAGCAAAATATATCGGAAAGCAATAAAACGTTCGCTTTTTATTTTGATTTATGGTAGTATATATAAAGTTATGGATCGTGATGAAACAAGAGTTCAATTCGTTTGAACTCTTGTTTTTGCGAGGAGGACAGTTCGTTGGTAAATCAGGAAATGATTCAATATCTAGAACGATTACTACCAAAAAAAGAAGAAGCAATCGTAGCGATGGAACGATATGCGCGTGAACATAACGTTCCGATTATGGATGCGCTTAGCATCGAAACGATGTTGCACATGTTAAAACTCGTTCAACCGATGCGCATTTTAGAAATTGGCACGGCGATTGGCTACTCTGCCATTCGAATGGCGAAAGCGTTGCCGCATGTACACATTGTCACGATCGAACGCGATGAAGAGCGCTATAAACAAGCGCTCGTTTATGTAGAACAAACGAATACGAAAGAGCAAGTGACGTTATTGTTTGGCGATGCGCTCGAAATGGGCGACGAAGTGAAAAAGCATGCTCCTTTTGACGTATTATTTATTGACGCGGCAAAAGGACAATATCGCCGCTTTTTTGAATTGTACGAGCCGCTATTAAGCGAGCGGGGGATGATTATAACGGATAACGTACTATTTAAGGGACTTGTCGCTACACATGAACCGATTGAACAAAAACGCATTCGCCAGCTTATTAAAAAAATCCAAGCATATAACGAATGGCTAATGGCGCATCCGCGCTATGAAACGGTCATCATTCCGATCGGTGATGGAATGGCGATATCGAGAAAAAGAGGTGAATGACATGAAAAAACCAGAATTGCTTGTTACACCAACGAGCGTTGCACATATGGAACAACTTGCTCAAGCGGGAGCAAATGCTGTAATGATTGGGGAACAACGGTACGGCTTACGCTTAGCGGGGGAATTTTCAAGACAAGATATTATCGATGCCATGCACGTGGCACGAAAGTACGATGTGCGCGTATATGTTGCGATGAACGCGCTTTTTCATAACGACAAAGTAGATGAACTAAGTGATTACGTTCGCTTTTTATCCGAACAACAAGTGGATGCCATCGTATTTGGCGATCCAGCGGTGTTAATGACAGTGCGAGAAGTCGCACCGCATATGAAACTGCATTGGAACACAGAAACGACAGCGACAAACTGGTATGCGTGCAACTATTGGGGACGAAAAGGAGCGAAACGTGCCGTCTTAGCGCGAGAGTTAAACATGGAAGAAATTATCGATATTAAAAATCATGCAGAAGTGGAAATTGAAGTGCAAGTACACGGCATGACGTGCATGTTTCAGTCGAAGCGTTCCCTCATCGGCAACTATTTTGAATATCAAGGAAAGTTTATGGAAGTACAACAAATGAAATATGCGAAAGGGCTCTTTTTATACGATAAAGAGCGCGACAATAAATATCCGATTTTTGAAGATGAAAACGGTACGCATATTATGAGTCCAAATGACATTTGCATTATTGATGAGCTCGAAGACATGATTGATGCGGGCGTCGATAGCTTTAAAATTGATGGCGTGCTTCATGAGCCAGAGTATATTACCGAAGTGACAAAACTATATCGTCGTGCGATCGATTTGTGCGCAGAAAATCGCGAGCAATACGAAGAAGAAAAAGGCGAGTTGCTTGCACGCATTGAAGCCATTCAGCCAACACATCGTCCGTTAGATACCGGCTTTTTCTTTAAAGAAACTGTATATTAAACGAAAAGGAGGGAGACGTATGAGCATATCACAAATCATCAACGGCAAGCGCGTCATTGTAAAAAAACCTGAGTTGCTTGCGCCAGCTGGCAACTTAGAAAAGCTAAAAGTAGCTGTCCATTACGGAGCGGATGCTGTTTTTATCGGTGGACAAGAATATGGCCTTCGTTCAAATGCCGACAACTTTACGCTTGAAGAAATGGCAGAAGGCGTACAATTTGCAAAGCAATATGGAGCAAAAATTTACGTCACGACAAACATTTACGCTCATAATGAAAACATTCCAGGGTTAGAAGAATATTTGCGCGGCTTAGAGAGCGTTGGCGTGCACGGCATTATCGTTGCTGACCCGCTCATTATTGAAACGGCACGTCGCGTCGCACCGAAATTAGAAGTGCACTTAAGCACACAACAATCACTCACGAACTGGAAAGCCGTACAATTTTGGAAAGAAGAAGGGCTAGAACGTGTTGTTTTAGCGCGGGAAACAAGCGCGGAAGAAATTCGTGAAATTAAAGAAAAAGTGGATATTGAAATTGAAACGTTTATTCACGGTGCGATGTGTATCGCCTATTCTGGTCGTTGCGTATTAAGCAACCATATGACTGCGCGCGATTCAAACCGCGGCGGTTGCTGTCAATCGTGCCGTTGGGATTACGATTTGTACAAGCTTGAAGGCGATCAAGCGGTGGCGTTGTTTGATGAAAATGACGACCCGTTTGCGATGAGCCCGAAAGATTTAAACTTAATTCAGTCCATTCCAAAAATGATTGAGCTCGGCATTGATAGTTTGAAAATCGAAGGGCGCATGAAGTCGATCCACTACGTCGCTACTGTCGTTAGCGTCTATCGAAAAGTCATCGATGCGTACTGTGCTGATCCGGACAACTTTGTCATTCGTAAAGAGTGGCTAGATGAACTCGATAAATGTGCGAACCGTGATACCGCGCCAGCCTTTTTTGAAGGTGTTCCTGGCTATAAAGAGCAAATGTTTGGCGTGCATAGTAAAAAGACGACGTACGATTTCGTCGGTCTCGTGCTAGACTATGATAAAGACACAGGCATCGTGACGTTGCAACAACGCAACTTCTTTAAACCAGGCGATGAAGTAGAATTTTTCGGACCTGAAATTGAAAACTTTACACAAGTCATTGAAAACATTTGGGATGAAGAAGGAAACGAGCTTGACGCTGCTCGCCATCCGCTCCAAATCGTTCGTTTTAAAGTCGATCGAGAAGTTTTCCCATACAACATGATGAGAAAGGGGCACTAACATGAGGAAGAAACCGGTTGTCATCGGAGTCGCAGGCGGCTCTGGTTCGGGGAAAACGACCGTCACAAAAGCGATTTATGAACATTTTCAAGGACATTCGATTTTAATGCTTGAACAAGATTTTTATTATAAAGACCAAAGCCATTTACCGTTTGAAGAACGATTAAAAACAAACTACGATCATCCGCTCGCTTTTGACAATGATTTATTAATCGAGCATCTTCATAAGCTTTTAAATTACGAACCAATTGATAAGCCTGTATACGACTACACGCTTCATACACGTTCAAATGAAGTGATTCGCGTCGAACCGAAAGATGTCATTATTTTAGAAGGCATTCTTGTATTAGAAGACGAACGATTGCGCAACTTAATGGATATTAAAGTGTACGTCGATACAGATGCAGACATTCGGATTATTCGCCGTTTATTGCGCGATATTAGAGAACGCGGTCGCACGCTTGAGTCGGTGATCGAACAATATGTCAACGTCGTGCGTCCGATGCACAATCAATTTATCGAGCCGACGAAACGGTATGCCGATATTATTATTCCAGAAGGTGGCCATAATCACGTGGCGATTGATTTAATGGTTACAAAAATTCAAACGATTCTTGAACAAAAGTCTATTTTGTAATACCATAGCATAGATAATATGTAAACTTTTTGTCTTTTGTACGAACAGCTCGTTCGTACATTTTCCATACATAAATAAAAAGGAGTGAGTCACATGTCAATGGAAAAAGAATACCCAATGACGAAAGCTGGGAAGGAGAAACTCGAGCAAGAACTGGAATATTTAAAAACGGTGAAGCGAAAAGAAGTGGTAGAGCGCATTCAAATCGCGCGCAGCTTCGGGGACTTATCAGAAAACTCGGAGTACGATGCGGCAAAAGATGAGCAAGCGTTCGTTGAATCACGCATTCAAATGCTTGAAAATATGATTCGCAATGCGAAAATTATCGAAGAAGATTTAGAAAGCACAGACGTCGTATCGCTTGGAAGAACGGTAACATTTATCGAGCTTCCAGATGGAGAAGAAGAATCATATACGATCGTTGGTAGTGCGGAAGCAGATCCGTTTGAAGGAAAAATTTCAAACGACTCTCCAATCGCCAAATCTCTGATCGGTCGCCGCGTTGGTGAAGAAGTGACTGTTCATACGCCTGGTGGCGATATGGTTGTAAAAATCGTTGCAGTAAAATAGGTTTTAAAATGTAACACCTCGTCGAATATGGTTGTAAAAATCGTTGCAGTAAAATAGGTTTTAAAATGTAACACCTCGTCGACAATGAAGACGAGGTGTTTTTTATGATAAAAAAACGAATCATCGTCATCTTAACAATGATACAATTAGGGATACTTGTGCTCACAGGGCGACTTGTTCAACTACAACTAGTTAGCACTGAGTCGTTTCATGGGGTGAATTTAATAGAAGCAAGCGTCGCACAGCGTACGGAACAGCTTGTGATTGATAACGGACGCGGCATGTTCGTCGCCCGAAACGGCGAGCCGCTCACATATGAATACATCCCAACGCTCGTGTTATTTCCTTTTTTAAAGAAAATGGATTGGCCCATTGATCAAATCGCAACGATTGTTTCCATGCCAAAAGAAACGATAAAACAACAGCTTGAAACGGCGAAAGGCCCAATCATTTTGCACGATGGGCAACAACCGATTCAACTGCAACCTTGGCAAATGAAACGGATTAATGATTTGCGCATCCCTGGTGTGATTGCCGTTCATAAACAGTACGAACTCAAACAAAAATATGCGCAACACGTCATCGGTTTACTTAGAGAAAATGAGAAAGTGTTAAAAGAACGCTATGCGGATCGAAACTTATCTCCAAAAACAAAAATAGGGGTGTCTGGCTTACAAAGTTCATTTAATGAATTTTTAATTCCTGACGAGGAGACGAAGCTACTGTATCACGTAGACGCCCGTGGTGAGCCGTTGTTTGGCATGGATGTGAAATATACAGAGCAGGCGAATCCGTTTTATCCGATTACGGTACAAACGACGATTGATCATACTCTGCAACAACGTGTTGAGCAAATTGTTGCGCAACATGGCATGGAAAAAGGGGCTGTCGTTTTACTTGATGTCGAAACGAATGACGTTCTTGCGTTAGCGAGCGCTCCCGCCATTGATGAACGAGATCCGTACAAAGATGGAGCGATGGAAAATAAGGCGCTTCTTCCTCAAGTGCCGGGATCTGTTTTTAAAGTCGTCGTTGCAGCTGCTGCGCTTGAACATGGACTCATTCACGGACAGACGTTTAACTGTGATCAAAAAATTAACGGTGAGCTGGAAGAAAAAAAGAAAGGGATGCGCACGTTTGAAGATAGTTTTGCCATCAGTTGCAACAGGACGTTTGGAGAGCTAGGAAAACAGTTGATAGCGATAGATAAAAACGTGTTTGAGACATATGCACAAAAACTTGGATTGTTGCCACGCGTTGGTTGGGAGGGAGATGTTTATCATTTTCCATCGTTTCGTCCGCTTCATGAAGAGAAAAAAGGGAACATTTGGGGAGATGAACGGGATAAACATATTCCGCTTGCTGTCGCACAAACGTCGATTGGACAAAAAGATGTGCGCGTCTCACCGCTTGCGGTAGCGAATATGATGGCAACGATTGCGCGAGGTGGTGAGGCGAAACAAGTGCGCATCGTTCAAAAAATGATGTATAAAAACGGAACGACATTTTTCACATTTGATGAGAAGCGGTTAACGATGGATTCATTGCGCAAAGAGACAGTGGACGAACTGCAACAACTGTTACAACTTGTTGTGACGCATCCGGAAGGGACTGGCCGTTCGTTTCAATCGTTGCCTTATGCCGTAGCAGGAAAATCAGGAACAGCGCAAACAGGAAAAAAAGACGTAGTGAACAAATGGTTTGCAGGTTATTTTCCAGCTGACCGTCCAAAATATGCGCTCGTTGTGGTACAATTAGAAACAACGTCATCTGCCGCCGTCACGAACAAAGTATTTGCCGATATCGTTCGTACCACATACGAGTTGGAACAGAAAGGAAGGTACCAAGAGTGAGCAGCCGTTTTGCCAAACGTTCAAAACAAAGAAAAGTGAATCGCTTATTAAATACGTTCATTGCGATTGTGTTTGCGCTTATTTTATTTTTCGGATGGAAATGGTTGTTTGCCAACGATCGATCCGTAAAGGAAACGAACGCTTCTCCACAACCAGTACAAGTTGAAGTCGAAACAAATGAGCCGTCAAACGACGAGCAACCATCCGGCGAGCAACCATCCGAAACGGAAACAGAAACAAACGAACAACCGAATGACAACGTAGAAGAAACGGTTGTTGATGATCCGAATTCAAACGTCATTCGCGAAATTGTTAACCCGTCATGGCAACCGATCGGCACAACGCAATCGGAACCGCATGTGACACAATATGATAAAAACTCTGTTGATTGGAAAGAAATGCTCGATGCCATTAGTTATGCGACAGGCATTCCTTCTTCTGATTTGATCGTCTGGTTTATCGGAAATGGCGGCAGTCCAAACCACGCCGTTGCCACCGTCTCCAAAAAAGATAAAACAGAACATTATAAAGTGTTTATCGAATGGGTGACCGACGAAGGATGGAAACCGACAAAAGTGCAACAACTAAAAGAAATAGAGCGCCGTCCGTGACGCTCTATTTTTTTGCTTTAAAATGCACCATCGCACTATATAGACGTTGTCCGTTTTCTAACAAGTGCATATGATACGATACATGATGTACTTCAAGCATAATCGCTTTGTTATGTTCAATTTGTTCATTAATTTTTTTCTCTAATGTCGCTAAATCTGTCGCTTCAAAAAACTCGACTTTATCTTGAATGAGATCAAACGTAATCATCGTCTTCCTCCTTTCTACACGTAGTTTAACACATTTCCATTGAACATCTAAAAAAAATATGATAGATTGAGAACAGCAATACATTTAATTCATACTATACTTATAGGAATTATTATATTTATGGAGTGTGACATCATGGGACGTGAGTTTTTAGACATCTTTGAAACGTGGGCGCAGTCATACGATTCGTCTGTATACGGTCACGATGAACAATACCGTGACGTCTTTGACGGATATGAGACGATTTTAAATACAGTCGTTGAAAAAAGTGGCGATGTCGTGCTAGAGTTTGGCGTCGGCACAGGAAATTTAACGAAAAAGCTTATCGAGGCGAAAAAAACGGTGTACGGCATCGAACCGTCTGCCCCGATGCGCGAGCTGGCGAAAGAAAAACTTCCGAACGTGTCGATTGAAGACGGCGACTTTTTACAATTTCCGTTGCCGAATGAACCGATCGATACGATCGTGAGCACGTATGCGTTTCACCATTTAACAGATGCGGAAAAAGAAGAAGCGATCGGCAAATATAGCGCACTTCTTCGTAAAGGTGGTAAAATAGTGTTTGCTGATACAGCGTTTATCGACCGCGAAGCGCATGAGGCGATGATTGCGGAAGCGAAACAAAAAGGATTCGTTGACTTGGCGGAAGATTTACAACGGGAATATTACACGACGATTCCTGCGCTTGAACATATGTTTACAACGCACGGTTTTACCGTCACATTTACGCCAATGAATCGTTTCGTCTGGTTGATGGAGGCTGTGAAACAATAAGTGAAAGAGGTTGAAACGATGAAAATAGCAATCATTGGAGCGATGGAAGAAGAAGTGGCGATTTTGCGCGAAAAAATTGCCGATCGAACAGAAACGACAGTAGCGAATTGTTCTTTTTACAGCGGCACGTTAGATGGGGCGAATGTCGTTTTATTAAAATCAGGCATCGGGAAAGTCAATGCGGCGATGTCGACGACGATTTTACTCGAACGTTTTGCGCCAGATGTCGTCATTAATACAGGTTCAGCTGGCGGTTTTGCCCCATCGTTAAACGTCGGCGATATTGTTATTTCAACCGAAGTTGTTCATCATGATGTTGACGTTACGGCGTTCGGTTATGCATACGGGCAAGTGCCAGGCATGCCAGCGCGCTATAAGGCAGATGAACGATTAGTACAAGCGGCTGAAACGAGCGCAGCGCACATTCGCGACATACAAGTCGCAAAAGGATTAATCGCAACAGGCGATTCATTTATGCACGATCCTGCGCGCGTTGATTTTGTACGCACGCAATTTCCAGACTTATATGCTGTGGAAATGGAAGCGGCTGCGATTGCGCAAGTATGCCATCAGTTTGGTGTACCGTTTGTCGTCATTCGTGCGTTATCAGACATCGCTGGCAAAGAGTCGAACGTATCGTTTGAACAATTTTTACAAAAAGCAGCCCTTCATTCATCTGAGCTTGTTCAATGGATGGTGAACGAGTTAAACAAATAGGAGAGTTTTCCTCTCCTTCTTTTTATCTTTTGGGAGGTCACAACATGAAAGTAGCGAAAAATGTGCATGAATTAATCGGCCATACGCCGATCGTTGAAATTACACAGTTTCCGCTTCCAAAAGGAGTACGTCTATTTGCGAAGCTCGAATATTTTAATCCGGGCGGAAGCATTAAAGATCGTCTCGGCCAAGAGCTGTTAAACGATGCACTAGCGACAGGAAAGATCAAAGAAGGCGGAACGATTATTGAACCGACGGCAGGAAATACCGGAATTGGTCTTGCGCTTGCAGCGATCGGAAAAAATATTCGCGTCATTTTTTGCGTTCCAGAAAAATTTAGTATCGAAAAACAACAGCTGATGCGCGCCCTTGGCGCAACGGTCATTCACACACCAACGAGCGAAGGGATGGCGGGAGCGATTCGCAAAGCGAAAGAGCTCGCTGCGGAAATTCCGAACTCCTATTGCCCACAACAGTTTGAAAATCCAGCGAACCCACGGACGTATTATAAAACGCTCGGACCAGAAATTTGGGAACAACTGAACGGACAAATTGACGTATTTGTCGCCGGTGCCGGCTCAGGCGGCACATTTATGGGAACAGCCAAATTTTTAAAGGAAAAAAACGAAACAATTAAAACGGTCATCGTTGAACCTGAAGGCTCGATTTTAAACGGCGGAAAACCCGGTCCGCATCGAACGGAAGGAATCGGTATGGAAAGTTTACCGCCATATATGGATGAACGTTATTTTGATGCAATTTATACAATTTTTGATGACGATGCGTTTCGCCGCGTCAAAGAGCTTGCGCAAAAAGAGGGATTGCTTGTCGGCAGCTCATCTGGGGCAGCATTTCATGCAGCGCTACTAGAGGCGGAACAAGCGAAAGAAGGAACAAACATCGTCGTTGTTTTTCCAGATAGTAGCGAACGATATTTAAGTAAAAACATTTACGAAGGCGGGATGTAACGTGAGAAGAAAAACGAAACTCATTCATGGCGGCATTGCGGGAGATGCGCATACAGGTGCTGTATCCGTTCCGATTTATCAAGTGAGCACGTATAAACAAGAAGCCGTCGGGGTGCATAAAGGATATGAATATTCGCGCACAGGCAATCCAACGCGTCATGCGTTAGAGGAGCTTATTAAAGATGTGGAAGAAGGGTATGCAGGTTTTGCGTTTAGTTCAGGTATGGCAGCAATTACAGCGGTCATGATGTTGTTCAATAGTGGCGATCACGTCATTTTAACAGACGACGTATATGGCGGCACATACCGCGTGATGACGAAAGTATTAAACCGACTTGGCATTGCGTCAACGTTTGTCGATACGAGCGACTTAGCGAACATGGAAGCGCACATTCAACCGAATACGAAAGCGATTTATATCGAAACGCCGACCAATCCGCTTTTAAAAATTACTGATTTACAAGGCGCATCAGCCATTGCGAAACGTCATGGACTATTGATGATTGTCGACAACACGTTTAGCACGCCGTATTGGCAAACGCCGATCGCATTGGGTGCAGACATCGTCATTCATAGCGCCACAAAATATTTAGGCGGACATAGCGATGTCGTCGCGGGGCTTGTCGTCGTCAATAACGAACAGCTTGCGAAAGAGATGCATTTTATTCAAAACTCAACAGGTGGCATTCTCGGTCCGCAAGATTCATGGTTATTAATGCGCGGCATGAAAACGCTCGGCATTCGCATGGAAGAACATGAACAAAATACACGAAAGATTGTTGAATTTTTAACAAACCATCCAGCTGTCACACGCGTGTACTATCCAGGTCTTCCGTCTCATCCAAACTATGACGTAGCGAAAAAACAAATGCGCGGCTTTGGCGGCATGGTTTCGTTTGACGTCGGCAGCGGCGAAAAAGCCGAACAAGTATTGACGCGCGTTCGCTACTTTACGCTTGCGGAAAGTTTAGGCGCAGTAGAAAGCTTAATTTCGTTACCAGCGAAAATGACGCACGCCTCTATTCCGAAAGAGCGCCGCGACGAACTTGGCATTACGGACGGTCTCATTCGCATTTCTGTTGGATTAGAAGATGTTGACGATTTAATAGAAGATTTAGCGCGCGCGTTGGCATAAATTACATCGCCCCCTTTTTTCTTTTCTATGATACATTGAAAGGAGGAAGGGGGATGACTGTTTTGGATGAAAAAAAGCGAAATTGGTTAGGAAAAGCGCGTGACTATAAAGCATACAGTCTCGTTTTATTTGCGCTTAGTGCGTTTTTATATATCGGCACACTCATCCCAGGCGCGATCGATGAAGCAAAACGACCACTTGTACTTGGCGCAGTATTTATTCTCATGCTCGGCTCGATCTTTTTCACTCACCGTTCAAACGCATACGTACGAAAAATAGAAGAAGACGCATAAACCCCATTTTCGAATAAAGAAAAAACGTGTAAAATAAAAGAAAATGGGCAAAGGGGGAATACATGATGATGTGGATGATTACAGGCTTAGTGATCACAGCCGTCATCGGCTTTGTTATTATTGCGGAAGTGAACGCTGAAGCATAAAACAGTCTCCAAATCGGAGGCTGTTTTTTATACAACGATTGTGAATAACTTCACAACTGTCGTCGACCTCCAATCTTGCAAAAATCCCAGGGGCTCGACGACAAGTTATTTTCCGGGATTTTTGCACATGTAGCAAGGCATATAGCATATTGACTGAATTTTCAAATGTGTGTATAATGACATTGTATATATTTTCCGTATGTTGATATATCAACACTTTTTTGGGGTTTGTATCGTACCTATGAGGAATTGAAACAGGGGAATAGACGGAGCAGTGACATTGCCACTTCTCGTTTGTATCGTACCTATAAGGATTAAAAAAGCTGTTCCGAGGTGTTGTTCGGAACAGCTTTTATGTTGCTATAATTTCCAAAGACCTTTCTTTTGTTGACGTGCTTTTCGTTCAGCTGTAATAAAGCGTTGTTGATATTTGACATTTGGTTGAATTGTCATCACTCGTGCATATCCGTCTTTGACAAGCGTTTCGTTATACAGCTCTTTTCCGATCCAAACATACGCTAGAAAACGGCCGTATTTGTCTTCCACTCCTACATCAAATTCAAGCGTAACTGTTTGATTGGTCAATCGTTTTTTTGTGTAATTAGACGCTTCTTTCCCATATTTCTCTACTGGCTTTTGAGGATGAACGGTTTCTGGCGTATTAACGCCAATGAAACGAACTCGTGATGTTGCGCCGTTAGAAAAACGAACATCGATTGTGTCGCCGTCTACTACACGAATAACTTTTACGACATGTTTTGAATTAACACGAACGACAGGAGGATGAATAGTTTTATTTGTTTGACGAATGATATTGCCGTTTTTATCGTGATAATGGTATTCTCCAGATTTTAGTCCCCATTTTTCGCAATTTGTTCGACAAGTATGCCCACCGTTTGCATCTGTTTTTCCAGGATGAGCATATACAGAAGAAGTAAAGAAAATAACGAAAGCTGTAACAAGTGATAATAGAACCCTTAACAACATCGATTCCTCCCAAGTCCTTATGTTTTTTGCTCCCTTCCCTATTATTTGTATATTTAAATATTATGTCAAGAAAATGTAGAAGATAGATGGATATTTGCGAGTTTTTTGATTTCGAATTTATTAATATAATGATGAATATGGTATGTTTTAAAATGTTTTGAATTGTGAAATTTTCTTGAAATTTATTTTTGTTTGACAAAAAACGACAACATTTTCTTTTCTTTTTCGATAAAATGAATACGTAAAATTAGATATATAAAAATATCTGAATTTAAATAAAAGTTAATTTTATGCTATTTATGCTGAAGGAGGTGGTTGCTATGATTAAAACTATTTACTCTCTAGGTCATAAGTATATGGTCGATGAAAATCCTTCTATTGTACAAGCTATAACGTTACCGCTTGAAAAGCCGGATGATACTGTAAAATATGCGGTTGTCATCGATCTGTCATTGCAAATGAAAAAGGTTCAACTGTCTCTAAAAGAGATTGGATCATCTACTTCTACCGATCTTTTGTGGATCGGGACAGCAGATGGGGCAGCAAGCCCGCAGTGGTACGGTACTGTAAGAAACATCGAATATTTACTAGGGCAAACAATTCCTAACTTGCTTGAGCGCTGGGATAGAGAAGATCCTTATTATCCTCTTCTAAAAGAAGCTCATCAATTATTCTTTCTTGATCTTGGTGCTGCTAAAAAATCAGATGAGAGATATCGCTATGTGTTTAATCCAATCTACATTGGCGGTACGTTGACGGAAGTAGACGGAAAAAAAGCGGTTAGTGAAGTGGCTAAGAAGTTTCAGCATTTTGTTGAAAAAGAAGCACACGTAAACAGCAAAGATGTTCTTTTATATTCCTTAGCTATTGATGGCAAGCTTATTGTGAAGCAACCAGAGTACGAGAGACTAGTGGTTGTTGAAAAGCTCAGTGTATTTGAGGATGCAGAAGAAGGGATATGTGCGCTTACAAATAAAAAAACTACTGTTACGGGCGAAACTACAAAATTAAAATTCAACTATTATATAAACGATAAAATAAGTTTTGCAAGTGACCTAGATAAAAAATCGTTTGTAAAAAATTTATCAATTTCTAAAGAAGCTTATCAAGCAATTATGGCTGGGGAAGCATACATCCTCAGAGATTTCAACACTCGCTTTAGTGGTCTCCCTTGCTATATTATCCCAGACTTTTTATATGATGTTCCATTTGTGAACACCCCTCTTCAAGACATCAGCGAACGTATCCGACAATTCATTCGTACAGTGAAAACAGTTGAAACAGCAGAGTTTTTGTATAGAGATATTGAAGATGTTAAAGCCGATGATAAAATCCCCAATATAGCCGGAATAAAATTCCCCACTTACAATAGAACCATAGTGTCAATGAGAGGAGCTATGGTTCATGATTACGAGAGGGGAATTTTTTATGATCAAA
>OFGS01000035.1_pt1 | contig 42215 bp, 34 predicted proteins | sample 1521851 | NCBI WGS metagenome assembly OFGS01 (sample SAMEA3142070, study PRJEB24117) | hot springs metagenome
GGTCTTGTACATCTACAAGTATGCTTACATAATACCTGCCTGCTTTTGTCTTAATAACTGTTGCAGATTTTATTTTCCCTTCAAACTTCCTGTGAAATATTGCTTTTATTCCGCTTTTTATCTTTGGTAAATAGATAAGTTCTCTCTCAAAATCTACTCTAATTGTCTCTTTGCCATCTTTAGTTTGCTGGTTGTTTGTAGTATATGACTGTTTGTCTTTCTTTTTCTTGAACTTCGGTATTCTAAAGTGCTTTGGATTTTTGAAATAATCTCTGAATGCTTTTTCTTGTTGTAGCTGAACATTTGCCAGAGCAAGACTGTCTATTTCTTTCAGGAAAGGGTATTCTCTTTTATATCTTGCAGGAGTTATTCTTGGAATTTTTTTACCCTGTCTTAAGGTTTCCAACTTCTCTTGAAGCATCTTGTTCCATACAAATCTACAACAACCAAAAGTCTTTTCAAAAAATTCTTTCTGTGCCTCATCAGGATATATTCGGTATTTATAAGCTTTTAGCATTTTCTTTTCTCACCTTGACTTTTCTATATTCTGTTACCAAAATCAAATGGTAGTAGAAAAGAAATATTGAATATTTATTTGAATCGAATTTCACACTTATCACTAAGTTTATCATATACCAAAACTGAATACTTATCAATCGCAATTCATATCCATCTTATAGAAGATGGAGACTTCTTGCGATAATAATGTTAAAGAGTTCTTATTGGCTACTTCTCTTTTGCCCCCTCCTCGCTCTGCAATGAGTTAACATCGCGGCTATATTTCTGAAGACTACAGCTGAAAATGGTATGACCCAGCTGTTTACCACAGATGGAATGGAAAACTAAAAAGCAAAGGCTGCTGCCGTTTTTGGGCAAGCAGCCTTTTTTGTTGTATTTAAGTTTATTCACACCATGCACGACTAAGATAATTTTTGATTTCTTTTGCATCCTTCTTTTCGCCCACAATCTCAAATGTCCCTGTAAACTTTATGTCTTCTGAAGATGCTCCTACCATGACCTCAACAGTGCCAGGTGAAATTACTCTATTCATATCATAATCATAGTACGCAAATTGGTCGGGGAAGATTTCAAATACAACCTTCTTCTTTTCGCCCGGCTTTAAGTGTACTCTCTTGTAAGCTTTGAGCTCTTTTACAGGGCGGGTTACCAAAAACTCTTCTTTTCTTGTGTAAAGCTGAACTATTTCATCGCCTGCGTACTTGCCTGTGTTCTCAACCTCAACTGAGATTTTAATGCTCTCATCCATGGAAATCTTTTCTTTTTCTATTGCAAAGTTTTTGTACTCAAAAGTTGTGTATGAAAGCCCATAGCCAAACGGCAAGAAAGGCTTTGTTGACATCTCAACATAGTCCCCATGCCAGCAGGACTTTCCACCAGACGGTTTGTGCCCGTAATAAACCGGAACCTGTCCTACATCCCTTGGGAAGGATATTGCAAGCTTGCCGCCCGGGTTATAGTCACCGAAAAGAACATCTGCCACAGCTTCTGCTCCTTCTTCGCCCGGAAACCATGCTTCCAAAATAGCTTTTGCTTTCTGCCAGATGCCCTCCAGCGCAACAGGTCTTCCATTTACAAGCACAACTACAATATTCTCGTTCACCTTTGAAACCTCTTCAATGAGCTTTTCCTGCACTCCAGGAAGTTTTAAACTTGCCCTATCTCTTGACTCACCTGATGTGCAATCAAGCCTCAAACCTGCCTTGTCACCAACAACCAAAATTACTACATCTGCACCCTGTGCTGCCTTTTTTGCTTCTTCAAAACCAGATTCATCTTGAGTATTAACATCACAGCCTTTTGCATATACAACCTCAGCTTTGTTTTGAACTCTGTCTTTTATAGCCTCTAAGATGGATTTCATATTGATTACTTTTCTTACAAACTCTTCTTCATTGCCAACACCTTTGTCTTCCTTTATGAAGAACATCTCAAGTGTTGCTATATGAGCAGGGTACGAATAGTCACCCAAAAGATTTCTTACAGAATTTGCATTTGGTCCAATCACTGCAATCTTCTTTACATCCTTTGAAAGTGGCAGGAAATTGTCATTCTTCAAAAGTACCATGGACTCTTGAGCAACCTTTCGTGAAAGCTCTCTTTGTTCTTTGTTGTCAAAAAGCTCCAAAATATCTTCGGTTTTGATATATGGGTTGTCAAAAAGACCAAGCCTGAACTTCATCTCTAATACTCTCTTTACAGCGGCATCGACAACCGCCATGTCAAACTTTCCTTCTTTTAATGCTTTTATAAACTCTTCTGTGAAACATTCTATTTTTGGCAGTTCAATGTCAAGCCCTGCCCAAAGCGAAATGTATGCTGCCTCTGCATATGTTTTTACTGCCTTGTGATAGTCAAGGATATTTCTTACACCTGCATAGTCTGAAACAAAAATTCCGTCAAATCCCCACTCGCCCCTTGCAATGTCTGTTAAAAGCTTTCTATTTGCATGGCAAGGGATTCCGTCAATCTCATGATAAGCTGGCATGATAGATTTTAGCCCCGCAACCTTTACTGCAACCTCAAACGGATAAAGATACACTTCTCTGAGTTCTCTTTCAGGAATGTGGACAGGCGCCCAGTTCATTCCGCCTTCTGACATTGCATACCCAACAAAATGCTTACCTGTTGCAACTATACCGTCTTTTATGTCATCACCCTGGATGCCTTTTACATAGCTCACAGCCATATTTGCAACAAGGTAGGGGTCTTCTCCAAACGTCTCTTCAACCCTTCCCCAACGCGCATCCCGCGCAACGTCAATAAGCGGAGCTAAAGCCTGGTGGCTACCTGTTGCCTTCATCTGAATTCTAATAACCTTTGCAAGCTCTTCAACAATCTCATTGTCAAATGTGCAGGCAACGCCGATGCTCTGTGGAAATACAGTAGCACCTTTTGCCATAAAACCTGAGCACGACTCTTCATGAATCATAGCAGGAATTCCAAGCCGTGTGTTTTCAACCAGAAACTTTTGGATTTCATTTGCAGTTTTTGCTGCTTCATCAGGGCTCAAGTTGCTTGCACCTGCAACTCTTGTTATTTGACCAATTCCGTGTGGTATAAGTTTTTTAGCCTTCTCAGGTGAAAACTTATCATTTTCCAAGATGTCCTGAACAAGCACGCTTGTGAGCTGATACACCTTCTCCTCAACTGTCATCTTCTGTAAAAGTTCATTTACCTTCTTTTCAATTGACACCTCTACACACACCTCCAATTTTTCTAAATCTTTAAAAATTGTGCTGGGGGTAAAAAGGGTTTTAAATAAAACAGAAAGCGTTTTCAACTAATTTTAAAAGGAAAGGTAACCTTTTCACATCTTTTGTTGCCTTTACATTTGATTTAATTATATCATTTCATATGATTGTATTTCAACTATATTTTTTATTGAATTGTATACCCTCTTAACAGAAAACTTATTATCCCAGTAATAAACGCCATAATAAGGGAAATTACCAGGGTTGTTCTCAAGACCTTTGACTCCTCGCCAATTGCATCAATTGCAGCAGCTGCATTTTGAAGCTTTGACGGTGATATCCCAGAGGCAAGCCCACCACCAAACGCAACAGCTGCAACCATCAAAAGTGGCGACAGCCCAAGCAAGTTTGAGGTTTCAATGGTATATTTTGCAAACATGGCAATGGTGGATGTTTCAGTACCTGTAATGAAACCGCCCAAGATGCCCAGATATGGAGCAACAAAAGCATATGCGTTTTTAAATCCTTTTGCCGAATATTCTGCAAGCACATACACAATGTTGTGCGCCCTTTGCAAAAGCTCATAGCCATTTGATGTCTTCTGATAGCCTGAGTACATCATGACATAAGCCATCAGGAAAAACACTGTTGAAGACCAGAAAGGTTTTGGAATTCTTGATTTTGTCTTTTCCCATACACTCTTCAGTTGCTTGCCATTCATCTTGAAGATGAAGATTGAAATAATTGTTGAGAGCAATATCCATATGTACGACTGCCAGATCACTCTTGTGAAAATGGGCTTTATTTTTGGACCTTTCATTACTTCAACCGGCATTGAAAGTTTGTCATATAGAAACTCTCTTATAGGGGTAATGAGATTTGTAATTAGAATAAAGACAACCAGCAGTATCCACGGCGATGTTGCTTTTATTATCCCCATGTTTTTTTCAACTTTTCTATCTTCCTCTGTAAAATGGCTTGAGTCATATACTCTTTTGCCAAGAAGTTTGAGTATTGTCATCATGACAAGCATTATAAGAATTCCTGCAAAGATGCCAGTGATAACTGGTGCTCTTACCAAAATCGCAAGTTCTGCTGCTACATAGGATGTGAGCCCGACAATTATAGCAGGCACAAATCCTCTTTTGACAAACTTGCTATTGCCAATTATAAAAAGCATTGCAAGAGATATTGTAAATGAAACAACTCCAACAAATGGCAAAAAATATCGTGCTGATGTTATCAAATCAACATTTGCAATCTGTGAAAATACAACTAAAGGCGTTCCAAGAAGAGCATATGTACACAGCGCGTCAAACCCGACTGCAGACAGGGCAATTGCAGCAAAGGTGGAATAACCAAGCCCAATCAAAATTGGTGGAAGCACAGTCACAGGAATTGCTCCGGTTGCTGCCAAAAACGTTCCAAACCCTACGTTCAGAATCAGTGCCTGGAACACCTTGTCATCCTTTGATAAGCCTTTTACAAACACAATAATTCTTTTCATCGCACCTGCTGACTCCATGACATTGAGCTGCAGGATTGATGTGACAACAACTAAAGAAACTGGAAGAGCAGCTAAAAATCCTATTATGGATGATTTTAACACAACATCAAATGAGGTTTTAAAATACACAATAGCAATTAAAGCTGTCGCCACCCATCCGACAAGCCCTGCAACATCTGCAGTCTTCTTTGCAAAGATGAGAAGAAATAAGACAAGCAGAATTGGTAAGACACTTAAAAATAAATCCATACTACCATCAATCCCCCTTCTACCATCCTACAGATTTTATTTTTTTGAAGACCAGCGCAAATCCTATTTGCAGCCGGCCATGCTACCAGTTCTACCTCATACTTCAAACATCTTTTCAATCAGGAAAAGTCCCATCGTGGTTTTAAAGTATTTGTGCTTTATACTCTTTATTGTTTCGATTTCCACAGAGTCTTCATATATATTTACAAGAAAATCTGCTTCAACAAGGATTTGAAAGTCAATGTCATCTATCTTTGAATATGAATGATGGTTGCCAATGAGAAAAAGTATTCTCTCAAGTGTGTCTTTTTCAATGTTCATGGGCAACAAAATTTCTTTTGCAACCTCTGGTCCTTCAATCTCCTGCAGATGACCTGCTGTTGAGCCATATTTTTGCTCACACACCTTAATCCCAATATCATGCAAAAGCGCAGCAGCCTCTAAAACATACTGTTTTTTACTGTCCAAACCTTCCGCCTTTCCAATCAGTCTTGCAAATGAAAATACTTTGAGTGCATGATTTATTCTTCTCACATCATTTTTGAAATATTTTATCATCTCAACTGCAATTAAATCAATAGAGTCCAACTTAAAACCCCCCTGTTTGTAAAACTTCCCAGTAAAATTGCCAAACGGCCAGTAGCAAAATCTTCTGCCACTGGCCAAATGTCATATTCTGGATTATTAATAAGCGTACAGCTTTCCATATGGGCGTTTGTTGTAAGGAATTAGCTTGTAAAACGGCTTTGACATTATATATTCTTTGCTATATCCAAAAAGCTTTACAAACTCTGTAACATATTTATCAATGAACTTGTAATCCTCTTCTTCCATATCAACGACTTTAACCTCTTTCCCAAGCTGATATGGCTGCAGTTCTCCGCGAAGATACATAATACCACCATGCATACCTGTGCCACAGTAAAGCCCTGTTATAGGCTCACCATCTTTTAACGTGAGACCCAGCACAATTATCCTTCCACCTGCCATGTACTCACCAAGAAAATCCCCTGCTTTTCCACCAACAACTAAAACAGGAATCTTGTCTTGATACTCTTTCATGTGAATTCCTACTCTGTAGCCAACATCGCCTTTTATGAAAATCTCGCCGCCGCGCATTCCATAGCCTATAATATCCCCTGCAGAACCATGAACTATTATCTTGCCTGCGTTCATGGTGTTTCCAATACCATCCTGACCATTTGCAAATACCTCAATTGTAAGGCCGTTCATGAATGCAGCCATATCGTTTCCAGGGGTGCCATAGATGTTAAGTTTTCTATCCGGGAATGTTAAGCCATCGCCAATGTAACGCTGGCCGTTTACGTTTACCAAATCTATCTCTTTATACCCTTCATTTAGAGCGTTTTCTATCATCTCATTCAATTCTTTGTAATGTATGCCTTTTGCATCTATCGTAAGCTTGTTGTGTGCCATTTTAAGCTTTTGCACCCCCTAAAATCTTCTCTTGCCTTATTTCCTTTGGCAAATCTAAATATCCAAAGTCCTCTTCAAGAAGCCTGTGTTTTATACTCTCAACGTTAAATCCCTCTTTTATCATATTAGTTATCATACCTGCTCTGTCAATTGAGTTTATAAACATAAAGCCAACAACTCTGCCATTTTTGAGATATATCTTTCTGTAAGTATTCTTTTCCTTGTCATGTTTTACCAAGACTTCTATGTCACTTGATGTTGGCACAACAATTCCTGCTGTTATCATGTGGACATCAAAAAACCCTATTGAGTTCATTGGAAAACCTCTGTCAAATGTCTTTTCAACCCCTGCCATGTTATACCCTGCTGTCTCGCCCTGGTTATAAGCATTTGGCCAGATTGGAATTACCCTTTGCTGCTCAAATACAAAGTCGTATCCTTCTGCACAGTCACCTGCGGCATACACATCCTCTATGTTTGTTTCCATTTTGTTGTTTACAACAATTCCGCGGTTGATTTTGAGTTCTGTGCCCTTTAAAAAGTCAATGTTTGGAACGACACCTATCGCAAACACAACTATGTCGGCATCTAAAACCTCACCATTTTTGAGCTTTACTTTTTCAACCTTGCCATCGCCTATTATCTCATCAACAGATGTTTCAAGCTTAAAAACTATACCATGCTTTTCAAGCTCGTCCTGGACTATTTTTGATGCTTCCAAATCCAGTATAGAACCTAAAATCCTGTTTGCAAGCTCAACAACAGTTACATCTAAATTCCTTTTGATGAGTGCTTCTGCTGCTTTGAGCCCACTCAGGCCCGCACCAATAACTACCGCCTTTTTTGCACCATTTTTGATAGCCTCATCTATCGCCTTCACATCATCAAACTTTATGAATGTAAACACATTTTTGAGTTCAAACCCCTTTGTTGGCGGGATGAAAGGCTTTCCACCTGTTGCAATTAAGAGTTTGTCATATTTTACCTTTTCACCGTCGTCAAGTATAACTTCTTTGTTCTTGAAATCAACTGCTACTGCTTTTTTGCCAAGTTTTGCCTCTACCTTGTTTTTCTCATAGTAGTCCTCATCTCTGATATACATCTTGCTCTCGTCAACTTTCCCGCCAAGATAGTAAGAGATGAGCGGTCTTGAATATACCCTGTACTTTTCATCTGATATAACAACAATAGGGTTTTGCGCATCAACCTTTCTTATTGCTTCAATACATCCGCACGCAGCAACAGAGTTACCTATTATAACATACTTCATTGATAAGCTCTTCCCCCCTTTTTACACCTCTTTGATTTCAAGGGCTTCATTCGGACAGTTCTTGACACATGCAGGTTCACCAAGCTCCAAGCACAAATCACATTTTGATGCAGCTTTCTTGTTCTCACCTCTTCGCACAGCCCCATGTGGGCATGCCATTATGCACGACCAGCACCCAACACACTTTTCCTCATCGCAAACTATCCTTCCATCTTCAAGCCTCTTCATTGCACCTGTGATACACGCCTTTGTGCATGGAGCATCATCGCAGTGTCTGCACTGTAGGGCAAATGTGGTCCATGTTCCACTTTTTTCTTCAATCAAAATTCTCGGTGTTGGTTTTGAATCTTTATGCTTTATATAAAGCTTTACAAGCTCATGAGCCTTCGCATTTGGTTTTTTGTATTTAGAGTGAGCATACACACAGTAGACCTCGCACAGGTGGCACCCTACACACACATCTTCTTTCGGGAAAATCTTTTTTGCCAAAGCCTATACCCCCTCTCCTGCATGCTTGACACCTAAGATTTCCATCTCTTTCTCTGTAAGTCCAACAGCTCTGAGCATAAGTCTATTTCCTCTCAAGCTCTCCAGAGCATTTATTCCCATAAGACCCAGCATCTCTTTTATCTCATGGCTCCAAGCCTTCAAAAGGTTTGCTGCTCTTCTTGCTCCAATCTCAGGATTGAGTCTTTTTACCAAAACAGGGTCCTGTGTTGCTATTCCCCAGTTACACTTTCCTGTATGGCACTTCTGGCAAACATGACAGCCCAATGAAATGAGCGCCGCTGTTCCAATGTAGACTGCATCAGCACCAAGTGCTATAGCCTTCACAACATCGCTACTATTCCTAATTGAACCTGCAACAATGATTGATACCTGGTTTCTAATTCCTTCCTCTCTCAAGCGCGAATCAACAGCTGCCAAAGCAAGTTCTATTGGAATACCAACATTGTCTCTAATTCTGAGTGGTGCTGCACCTGTGCCACCTCTCACACCATCGATTGTGATAAAGTCAGCACCTGCTCTTGCAATACCAGAGGCAATTGCCGCAACGTTGTGAACAGCTGCAATTTTAACACCCACAGGTTTTGTATAGTTTGTTGCTTCTTTTAAAGCAAATATGAGCTGGCGCAAATCTTCAATTGAGTAAATATCATGGTGCGGAGCTGGTGAAATAGCATCAGAGCCAATTGGAATCATTCTTGTTCTTGATACTTCTTCGCCAACCTTTTCACCAGGCAAGTGCCCGCCAATTCCCGGCTTTGCACCCTGACCAATCTTTATTTCAATTGCCGCACCTGCGTTCAAATAGTCAACGTCAACACCAAATCTTCCTGATGCACACTGAACAATTGCTCTTTCTTTGTACTTGTAAAGCTTTTGATGAAGTCCACCTTCGCCTGTGTTCCAATATGTTCCCACTTCAACAGCTGCTGCTGCCAAAGACTCACAGGCATTGAGCGATATTGAACCAAACGACATTGCAGAAAACATAATAGGTACTTCTAATTCAAGCTGGGGCGGAAGCTTTGTTTTAAGATTCCCATTTTCGTCAAACTCAAGCTTGTCAGGTTTTCTGCCAATAAATGTTTTGAGCTCCATTGGCTCTCTCAGCGGGTCAATTGACGGATTTGTAACCTGGCTTGCGTTTATTAAGAGCCTATCCCAGTAAATTGGTATTGGTTTATCATTTCCCATACCAGTTAAAAGTATTCCGCCTGTCTCTGCCTGTTTGTATATTTCATTTATATAAGCTGGAGTCCAGTTAGCATTTTCTTTAAATGCATTTTCTGTCTTTTTAATGGTAAGCGCCTTTGTTGGGCACATAACAACACATCTATGGCATGCAACACACTTTGACGAGTCTGCAACTACTCTGTCTTCCTCTTCATCATATTCATGAACCTCATTTGCACACTGGCAAACACAGACTTTGCATCTGATGCACTTTGTTTCATCCCTTACAACCTCAAACTCATTTTCATATAGCGAAATCATACTATCACCCCTTCGTCCAAAGTAACATACACAGGCTCTCCACCTTTTGGCATCCAGACCTTTTCCGGGTCTTTGCAGATTTCTCTTATTGCTGCCTCTTCAGATGCAACATATACAAAATCACCTTTTTGTGCAGCAACAAGCGGTCGCAGCTTAATTCTATCGTTAAGCGCTAATATTCCATTTGAAAATCCCAAGATTATCGAAAACGGCCCGTTCACCAAGCAAGATGCATATACTGTCCTTATTGCTTTGAGCTTTTCTCTTTCTTGTTCGCTCTGTCTGTCAATCACACTCCAAAACGGAGCTGCCAGGGCTTTGGCTGCAATCTCAACAGAAAGCTTGTGCTTTCTCAAAAGAAGGTCAAAAAGGTATGCCATGACCTCTGTGTCAGTCCTAAGTGTACACTTGTAACCAAACATCTCTAAGTATCTGTAATTGGTTCCATATGACGAAATCTCGCCGTTGTGAACTATTGACCAGTCAAGCAGTGTAAACGGATGCGCACCGCCCCACCAGCCTGGCGTGTTTGTTGGGAATCTTGAGTGCGCTGTCCAGATATATGCTTTGTACTCGTCAATTCTGAAAAACTCGCCTATGTCCTCTGGATATCCAACCCCTTTGAATGCACCCATGTTCTTGCCACTTGAAAATACATACGCACCGTCAATTCTACTGTTTATAAACATTACACTGTCAACAACAAAATCCTCTTCTGTTTTTTCTGTATCTCTCAATCTTTTCTCAAGTGGCTTTACAAAATATCTCCAGACAATCGGGCTGTTTTGAATGCTTGAAACCTTTCTTGTTGGAATTACTTCGCTTTCCAATATCTCAAAGTTCTGGTTTAAAAAGTGCTCTGTATCCTCTTTTGCCTTTATATCATCAAAAAATAGGTGAAAAGCATACCAATCTTTTCTGTCAGGATAGATTCCATACGCTGCAAATCCACCACCAAGCCCATTTCCTCTTTCCTTCATGATGGCAATGGAATTGATGATGTCTGTGCCAGAAATCCTCACACCTTTTTTGTTAATAAACCCCGAAATAGCACAACCAGACGGAATTCTAACTTGCCCTTCCCTTAACAATTTCTATACCTCCTGTGTATATAAATTGAAAATTATTTACTATTGAGTTTTTTACTTCTAAAAAAATAACATCTTTTGCATACAAAAAACAACATTTATACATGTATACAATGGGTTAAGTTTAATTATAGCAGCAAATTGTTAAACAATCAATAATAAATTGAAGAGAATTTTTTGTAAGCTGCAAGTTGAAAACAAAAAACTTGCAATTTTGATGTGAAGCTTGTAAACCTTTATGCAGGAAGATAAAAGATAAAAAATTTTGATTGTATCTTTTAATTGCAATGGTTATAGGGTAGAATTTAAGTATAACACAGTCAGACCGAAAAATGAATTTTTAGAGGTGAGAAAATGCCAAAGCGAAATATAAAAGAGCAACCTACATTGTTTGGCGACCCGGGATTTTCTTCATGGGGTATATCTTATTACAAAAAAGGGCAGAAAAATATTGTAGAAAGGCATATGCATGATTGTGATGAGTACTATTTTGTGCTTGAAGGAAAATTGAAAGTGATTTCAGAAGATAAGGAATATATACTTGAAAAAGGTGATATGCTCTGGACTAAGATGGGTGATTTCCATGAAGTAGTTGAAGCATTGGAAGACACAACAATGTTTTGGTTAGAAGGCCCTCTTGTGGGCAAAAAGCGAAAAGGACATCAGTATGAGCCATGAAAAAACGTGGGCTGCCACAACCCTCTTGATGTGACAGCCCTTTTTCATCCTCCTAAATACGCCTTTTTTACATCTGGATTTGAGGCTACTTCTTGGGATGTACCACTTAAAACTATCCTGCCTGTCTCTATTACATACGCCCTGTTTGCAATACTCAGTGCCATGTTGGCATTTTGTTCAATCAGAAGTATTGTAGTTCCACGTGCATTTATCTCTTTTATAATTTCAAATATCTCACTTACCAAAATAGGCGCCAAACCCATAGATGGTTCATCCAATAAAAGAAGTCTTGGACGTGACATTAAAGCTCTTCCAATTGCTAACATCTGTTGTTCTCCACCAGAAAGTGTACCTGCTAATTGATTCCTTCTTTCATATAGTCTTGGAAACCTCTCAAAAACAGTTTTGAGGTCTTTTTCTATCTCAGATCTGTCTTTTCTCACATACGCACCAAGTTCTAAATTCTCAAGCACCGTCATCTCCGGAAACACTCTTCTTCCTTCTGGCACATGAGAGATTCCACTTTTCACAATCTCTATGGAAGATTTTCTGGTCAAGTCTTCATTTTCGAAATATATACTTCCTGCGCGAGGCTTTAAAAGACCTGAGATTGTTCTAAGTAAGGTAGATTTCCCAGCACCGTTTGCCCCAATTAACGTTACAATCTCACCTTCCTCAACCTCAAGTGATACAGAGAAAAGTGCTTGAATAGGGCCATAAAAAACATCTATATTTTGAACACTAAGAAGCAAAGCCAAATTCACCCTCTCCCAAATATGCCTTAATTACACGTGGGTTTCTTCTAATCTCGACAGGCGTTCCTTCAGCTATAACCTCTCCATAGTCAAGAACATATATTCTTTCACAAATATCCATTACAACTGACATGTCATGTTCTATCAGAAGTATTGTTAAATTAAACTTTTCTTTGATAAACTTAATGAGATTTTTTAACTCCTGAGTTTCTTGGGGATTCATGCCAGCTGCAGGTTCATCCAGTAAAAGTAGTTTGGGTGATGTCGCTAAAGCCCTCACAATCTCAAGTTTTCTCTGTTCCCCGTATGGAAGGTTTTTGGCAAGTTCATTTTTCTTCTCATATAGGTTGAATATTTTTAATAGCTCATTTGCTTTGTTCAAATACTCCTCTTCTTCTTTCATAAACTTTTTGTTTCTCAGTATAGCATCCAGCAAACTATATTTTACATTCTTGTGAAATGCAATCCTTACATTGTCAAGTACAGTCAGCTCTCTAAAAAGCCTTATATTTTGAAATGTCCTTGAAATACCCATAACAGCTATCTGGTGAGTTTTTTTGTTAGTTATATCACTATTTTCAAACCTTATATATCCCCTGTTTGGTGTATAAAGTCCAAGAATGACATTGAAAACTGTTGTTTTACCTGCCCCATTTGGACCAATAAGGCCGATGATTTTTCCTTCATCCACATCGATCTCTACATTGTTGAGGGCAATAATACCTCCAAAATTCATTGTCACTCCTTTTAATTTAAGCATCTTTAAGCTCCCCTCCTTTGAAATGAGAGTAAATCTGAAAGTCTTATCTCCCTCTTTCCTAAAAGTCCCTGTGGCCTGAACAACATCAGCATTATCAAGATAATTGAATACAATACCATTCGTACAGCCGGCACATTTTGAAGTAAAGTTGATATAATTGTCAGTACTATGGCAGCTATAATAGAACCCGATAAACTTCCCAAACCACCTAAAACCACCATTACAAGGATGTCTATTGATTTAAAAAAGTTGAATATGTCTGGCTGAATAAATCCAAAGTAACCAGCATACATTCCTCCACCAATTCCCGCAAAAAATGCTCCTATCACAAATGCTAAAACCTTAAAAAGTGTAGTGTTAACCCCAATGGTTTCTGCTGCTATCTCATCCTCTCTCACCGCCACCATTGCTCTTCCATATGAAGAGTTTACAATATTTGAGAGAATTATTACGGTCAAAATCGCAATGACATAGTATCCTGTCCAGTCTATTCCCTGAGGTATATCACTGATACCACTTGCACCGCCCAAATAGTCAATATTTTGTATGACCACCCTGATAATTTCTCCAAATCCCAATGTTGCAATAGCTAAGTAGTCACCTCTTAGCCTCAGCACAGGAAGTCCTATAATAAGTCCTGCAAAAGCTGCCAAGATCCCACCTATTAAAAGACTCAAATAAAACGGTAACGGTTTAGGGAGAGTAATTAAGACAGCAGTAGTGTATGCACCAATTGCCATAAACCCTGCGTGACCCAAGGAAAACTGTCCTGTAATTCCACTTATCAAATTTAAACTTGTTGCAAGTATTATATTAAGAAGAATTAAAAAGATGTTTAGCTTGATATAATCATCAATTATTCCTATTTTCATCCCCAATGTAAAAATGGCGTATATTATTATAATTACAATGAGGATTAAAATTCTCCTTTTTACCATTTTTCCCATCACACCTTTTCCTTCATGCTCTTTCCAAGCAAACCAGCTGGTTTGAATAGCAAAATCAGCACCAAGATTGCAAATGCAACTGCATCTTTGTACATTGAGCTACCATACCCACTTACAAATGTTTCTATAATCCCAAGTGAAAAACCTCCAAGCAATGCCCCGGGAATAACACCAATTCCTCCAAACACTGCTGCAATAAACGCTTTTATTCCTGGTAAAACACCCATCAGAGGGTTGATGGTGTTATAATACAGGCCTACCAAAACACCAGCAGCACCAGCAAGGCTTGAACCAATAGCAAAGGTATATGAAATGGTTCTATCTATATCAATCCCCATTAGCTTCGCAGCATCCATGTCCTGTGAGACTGCTCTCATGGCTTTCCCTATCTTTGTATTCTTAACAATGTAGTTGAGCACTATCATCAGGATTATAGTAATAATGAGAAGATATACCTGTTTGTTATTTACAACTATAGTGCCATGCAAAAAGTGATAATTCTTTTCTTCAATGAGGCGGGGGAAGACCCGAGAGTCTGCCCCCATTATAAGTTGCATGAAGTTTTCTAAAAAGAGAGAAACACCAATCGCAGTAATCAAAATTGAGATTTTAGGTGAGTTTCTAAGCGGTTTGTAAGCAATTTTTTCTATCACAATTCCACAAACCGCACAAAATACCATCGCAGCTATTAAACATCCAATCAGATTGAGTTTGAGAAAGACAGCCGCCAAAAATCCAATGTAAGCACCAAGCATAAACACGTCTCCATGCGCAAAGTTTATAAACTTCAAAATCCCATAGACCATTGTGTAGCCCAAAGCAATCAGGGCATAAACACTACCTAAGGTAATTCCATTTATTAGTTGCTGCACAAATGTAGACAATATATATGTCACCTCTTTTCTTGGCACACTTGTTCTTTTTTATGCCCATTTATTGTTTTTTAAAAATTACACCTCTACGGATTTATTTTTTGTTTAAACACTTGAACGCCGTTTTTGAGTTCTATAATCACCGCAGCCTTCTGAGCATTGTGATATTTGTTTATAGTGATGACTCCTGTTACACCTACAAAATTTTTGGTATCTTCTAATGCTTTTCGCAGTTTTTCTCTATCTGTTGTGGAATTTGCACGTTTGATTGCATCAGCCACAAGATAGACAAGGTCATACGAGGTTGCTACAAAAGCATTTGGTTCATTTTTGTATAGCTGTTTATACTTTTTAATAAAGTCCTGGACCTTTTTATCAGGATCCTGCCCTGAATAATGAGTGGAGAAATAGACGTTGTTTGCATACGTGCTGCCCGCCTTTTCAGCTACCTTTGGATCATCAAAGCCGTCTCCGCCCATTATTGGAATCTTTATCCCCAGCTCGCGTGCTTGTTTAATAATCAATCCGGCTTCGTCGTAGTACACAGGAGCAAAAATTGCCTCTGGTTTTTTTGCTTTTATCTTTGTCAAAATTCCGCTAAACTCTTGCTCACTTTTAGCAAATGCTTCTTCGGCAACAATCTTGCCTCCTCCTTTTGTGAAAGCAACTTTGAAGTTTTTCTCTAAACCTTTGCTATAATCCGAAGAAGCATCGTATATAATAGCAACAGATTTTACTTTGAGAGTTTTTAAAGCAAATTTAGCCATCACATCACCTTGGAATGAATCATTAAAGCACACTCTGAACACATATGCTTTTGTTTTACCTGTTCTTTCGTCAACTGTAAGCTTGTCATCTGTAGCTACCGGAGAGATAATTGGAATTTTGTATTTCATGGCTGCAACTGCTGCTGATTTTGTGGCCCCTGAAGTAGTACAGCCAAGGATTGCAAGAACATTTTCCTTTGTTGCAAGCCTTGTTGCAATATTTAGGGCTTCGGTTTTATCAGACTTATTGTCAAATATTATAAGTTCTATCTTTTTGCCCAAAATGCCGCCTTTTTTGTTTATCTCATCTGTTGCCATCTTGATTCCTTCTAATGCTTTTTGTCCATATTGAGCAACAGCTCCAGAAAGCTCTAAATTTACCCCAAGCTTAATAGTCCTACTTGACTTTGAATAACTTAAAATGCAGCTACCAATAATTAGGGTAATGATAGTTATAAACACTACCATCCTTTTAAACACTTTGCCAGATTTCATTTTCATTTCTCCTCCTTATCCCTACGATTTTTTAAATTATTCACTGTAAAATCATCAACGGTTCGGTATACTCAAGTCCGAGAGATTTTGCAACTCCCTCGTGAGTTACCTTCCCATTGATAGCATTTAAACCTTTTCTTAATGCAGGATTTTCTAGAAGAGCTCTTCTATACCCTTTGTTTGCAATTTCAAGAACATATCGAAACGTTGCATTTGTCAAAGCTATTGTAGATGTTCTTGGAACAGCCCCAGGAATGTTGGCAACACAATAATGAACAACTCCATGTTTTATAAAATATGGATTTTCGTGAGTTGTAACTCTGTCAATTGTCTCAACACATCCTCCCTGGTCAATGGCCACGTCAACTATAACAGCACCATTTTTCATTTCTTTTACCATCTGTTCTGTGACCAGTTTTGGTGCTCTATACCCCGGAATTAAAACAGCACCTATCAAAACATCTGCCTCTTTTACAGACTCTTCAATTGTATAATAGTTAGAAACACGGGTCTGAATTGAATTCCCAAAGATGTCATCTAAATATGTCAATCTTTTGATGTCAACATCCAGCACAGTTACCTTTGCTCCCATACCAACTGCTATTTTAGCTGCATTTAAGCCAACAACACCACCTCCTAATATCACAACATTTCCTCTTTCCACTCCTGGAACACCGCTGAGGAGCACTACACGCCCACCGTTGTGCTTTTCTAAAAGCCATGCAGCAATCTGAACTGACAGCCTTCCAGCTATCTCGCTCATTGGTCGTAAAAGTGGTAGGCTTCCATCCTCTTCTTGAACTGTTTCATATGCTATTGCAATCACACCTTTTTTGAGCAACACTTGAGTTAGCTCTGGATTTGATGCTAAATGAAGATAAGTAAAGAGTATTTTATCTTCCTGCAAAAGTTCATACTCGCTCTTTTGAGGCTCTTTGACCTTTACTATCATATCGCAGCTGTGGTATATCTCACCTGGCGTATCTACAATCACCGCACCAGCTTCTTTATACTCTTGGTCAGAAAAACCACTCCCTTCCCCTGCTCCTTTTTCAATATAAACCTGATGTGAAGCTTCAACTAACGCTTTAACCCCCCACGGGGTTAGCGCCACCCTATTTTCATTTTCTTTTATTTCCTTTGGAACCCCGATTTTCATAGCTATCTTACCCCCTTGCAAGTGATAGTTTTGAAATGATATAATTTCGCAGTATATTGTTGGGTTTTAAACTTTATTTATAAAAAGAGAAGTAGTGGTAGATAAAAGGTTTCTTATTAAAAAAGGCGAAAGTGCCCCTTTCAGAGAGGCACCTTCGCCTTTCTTTCTTTATTCACTTGATTGTATTATAACCAATTTTATCTGACCTGTCAATTCCAAAGAACTATTCATCTTTGTCTCAAAAATTGTGTATTTTGTTAGGTTAAACTTACTTTATCATAAAACCAAATTTTAAAGGGTCATCTTTCTCAATAACTAATTGATTAAATCCTGTAATATAAGCTTTACCTGTCACCTCCGGTACAACAGCCACAAAATCTTCCACCTTTGTCTCTTTAACAATTTCTCCTTTAAAGACTGTACCGATTATACTTTCATAGTAAAATGGAGTATTTGCTCTCAAAAGACCTTTTGCATAAAGTTCTGCCATCTTTGCACAAGTACCTGTTCCACATGGTGACCTATCAACCTGTCCCCTGCCAAAAACTACAACATTTTTCAATGTAGCATTCTCGCTTGTTGGTGGTCCATAAAATTCAACTAAATCCACTCCAGATATATTCGGCATCAGCGGATGGACAACCTTAATCTTTCTATTCACAGCATTTCTTATCTGCATTCCAAGTTTTATTATCTTTTCTAACTCTTGCGGAACTATTTTTATATTCAACTTGCGGGCATCAACCAGCGCAAAGAAATTTCCACCAAAGGCTATGTCCAAATTTACCTTCCCAACTTCAGGAATATCAATCTCAACATCTGATTTATACAAAAATGAAGACACATTTCTAACAGTAACAAGATCAACTTTACCTTCCCTTATAGATGTTCTTGTAAATACCAAACCGGCAGGTGTTTCAACTATTACCTCTGTCTCTTTGTCTTCTGCTCTTACAATTCCCATCTTTATTGCAGCAGTCACAGCACCTATAGTCCCATGAACACACATGTTTAGGTAACCACTACTGTCCATGTAAATAAGCCCAATATCTGCTTCAGGTAATGTAGGCTGTGTCATAACTACTGCAAACATATCTCTGTGTCCCCGAGGCTCATTTATTAAAATTTGCCTTATAAAATCCATATGAGATTTCATATATTCTTTTTTTTCAAACATCGTCCTACCAGGAATTCCACCAATACCGTTTAGCACAACCCGTGCAGGCTCACCCATTACATGGGTGTCAACAACGTATAATATCCTTTCAAATTCCATTTAACATCACCAGCAGTTAAACTCGTCTCAAATGCCTTAAAAATTTTATATTCTCGCCCTGTATTCATATGGAAGCTCTATAACCTCACCAAACCTGTTTATTGACTTTAGCGCAAGCAATGCATCTTTTAGTATTGCCTTTTGCATCTGGACATTGTTAGGTTCACCAGCATTTGCGCCAATCGGAACCTTTGGCGCAACAATTCGAGGCGCTCCTTGGTGTTTTGCAACAGGGGGAAGAGCTGCTATAATTACTGTTGGAATTCCTTCCATCTCAATCGCTCTTTGTACAATTACCGCTGACCTGTGGCAAGTTCCACACCCTGCTGTCAAAACAACTGCGTCTACGTACGCCTCCTTTAATGCCTTTGCAATGGCAGGTCCTGTTTCTTCTTTAAACTTTTGAGTATTCCCTCCTCCACCCATAAAACCAATATGTTTGCTTGCCACAGCTTTTATAAATCCCTCTTTTGCCAGCTCTCTTAATCGGTCAATTGGAAACATACAATTGATGTCTTTATTGACGTCAGTGTTATCGTAACCACCATGTGTTACCATCAACTCAGATGACGGTGTATCACCTGGAATCTCTCTGAAGGTAATATCCCCTGCCAAATTGAATGGTTTTTGAGATTTCAGATGAACCCCTGCAGCTGTTACCAGCGCCACAGTGCAGTCTTTTAAATCTTTAGTAAGCGGTGTAAACACAGGTTCAGGTACAATTGGGACATAAACCTCTGAACGAAGTCCTTCTATTACCCAGTTTGTTACCATCCTGGCCTCCCCCTTTTTGTTTTTTTCATTGTTTATTTACCATTACATAACTCATATAAAGCTCAACTTCATCTCCTGTTTGAGGAGATTTTTCTGTTATCAGCATTCTAAGTGGAATGCGCATCATTCCTAATCTACTGTCAAACTGAATGACAACATCCCCCTCACTAAAATCAACAATTTTGCCTTTTATAAGGTTTATAGGCAAGCTATATACATCAATCTCTTTCATCCTACTTACCCCCTATCAACTAAGGATTGGTTTTTCTCAATAACTGCCGGGTCCCATTTGCTAAACGGTGGAAGTATCTTTCCTCCCGACATTTTGGTTTTAAGCATAGCCAGCGCTCTTCTTGCTTCCTCAGGACAGAGAGTATTTTCTGCTAAAATTTCAGATTCAATTCCCTCTTCATTTTTATTAAGTTCAACCATTGCATCCATATACTTGTTACCTACTATCAATGAGCCCTGAACACCGGCAAAAGTGACCCCTACAACAGGAATACCTCTTTTCCCTATCTGTTCAATGTGCCATGCAAAATCTATGTGGTTATTGCCAAAACCTTCTGTTGTAACAATTGCACCGTCAACTCCCATTGCTTCTACAAGCATTCCTAAACGTTCTGAGACATACAATTTTTCTTGATTTGCCTGTGGACTGCCAACAAACACAACACCTACAAGGTTCAAATCATTATCAGATCTCAAAAGCTCAACTAAAGGTTCTCTTATGTAATGTCTTGTGGTCTCTTTTGTCGCTGGTCCGACACATGTCAAGGCATGTATAGCACCATCTAAAACCTCATTTGAAGAAAGGACAACTGGGACATTTCCTAAATCAACATTGCATCTTCCACCTAAAACACCGCACGGCTCATTTGGAAGTATGATGTTGTCATGCATAGCACCCTGGCCCATTATCTCTTTGACTATAACTACTCGCGGTCTTCCCTTTTTTTCAACATCAACAAGTTTTTTTATTGAACTTGCCTCAGAAGCGGTTTTTGTCTTCAGAACCTCTCTAATTTGCTGAATAAATGCATCACATACCTTGTGCGCTGCATATGGTCCTCTTCTTTCCATACCTGTTCTTCTTTCAATAACAACATCTACTCTAATAATGATATCATCCTCATCGGGGCAGCCTGGTCTTCCAAATTTTACTTTTTGGTTCAAAATCCCCTCACATGAACCAAATTCATGAATTTGAATACCATCTTCATCAACTCCTGTGAGGATTACAACCACACCTTTAAGAATGTTTGTAATGCCCTCCCCAATTTTACCTTCAACCTTTGTGGCAATTGGAATTACATCTAAAATGGTATTTGTGAAAATATCCCTCTTGTCAGGCTCAATAATATCTATACTTACCTTTTTTACAATAGGGTCAATACTGGAAATCTCATTTACTATGTCTTTTTTCAATGTTAAAACTCCATCTTGAATTGAGATTCTGTCAGCCCACTGTACTTTTTTAATCTCATATTCCCTCAACTCTAAAACTCTCTTAATTTTCTCTTTCTCTTTCTCTTTAGCCTGATGCTGAGGCTGGAAAAACTGCAGTAGTGAAGTAGGTATCTCAAACGTAATGTTCTTACCCTCACCAATACTTACTCTTATTGGAGAATTCTGTACATTTGTACTAAATGCTGATACAATATTTTGTTTTTCAATTTGAGAAGCGGATAGTGGCTCCTCTTCTATCAAATCAGGAGTAACTGGAGTTAGCGGTTGAAGAGTTTTTTTGAGTTTTTTCCCCAAAACTTCTTTTACTTTTAGCGTATCTTGAGGAATCTGCAAAAATCCACCTGCCACAAGTTCGGGCAAAACTTCAGGCTCTTCTAAATTTTCAGGCCCGATAATAGTTCCAGCCTCGGTAAGGCAGCATACAACTGCTGGTTCTTCCAAATACCTTTCAATATTTTCATGTGAGATTGCCATTTTGCGCACCCCCTTTTTCAGCACAGTTTCTTTTCAAGTGTTAAAAGAAGTAAGCCTCACATCTCTATCCTTCGCAAAAGTGGATAGCCTAAGGTTTCAAGTACGTGGTCAGTGTGATGGATCACCTTCAAACTCATTTTATTTGCTATTTCTACTACTGTATTTGTACAGTTGGTACATGTGCTAATAAGCAGACACTCAGCATTTAGCTTTTTAAGCCTTAAAATCTTTTCAGCCTGGCCAGGACAATTGCCAGGATTTTTGCAGCGTGGCCTGTTGTTAACATATACAAGGTTTTTGCACTTCTCTATACCAACCAAACTTGCCTCCATCTTCTTTGCAAGCTGCAAAAGCCTTGTCTCTTTTGCACCACATGCACAAACGAGTATCCCCACCTTTGCTTTGAGCTTCTTTGAAACAGGAGGTGTGACAATTATAGCATTGGTTTTCTTTGTAATTGGAGACTCTTGATTTCCTTCTTCACCCATAAAAGGTCCACCCAACAGTATTTCATCATATTCTGATAACAAATACCCTTTTATCTTGCAAAGGTCTTTTACCGAAAGTCCTATAGGCACATCAAAAAGCGCTTCTACCACCTTTTTACCATCAAATACACCGGCAAGTGTGAGATTCCTTTCAATAAGAGGTTTTCTCATCTCAACTGCTTCAGCAATCCGAGAAAGAGTTTCAACATTTAGTACAATAGACTTTGCAGCCAAAGGAATCTCAGAAGGAGGCAATAAAACTCCACATACTTTAGCAACCAAAGCTCTTTCTTCCCCAGCTGGATAAGTATCTTCTATCAGCTTTATTTCAATATTTTCCCTATCAATTACTTTTTCAATTGCTTCTATTGCCTTTTTGTTCTTTTCTTTGATAGCAATAACTCCTCTTGAAGCTTGGAGATGACTCATCACATATATAAGACCGCGGTAAATGAGCTCCGGGTTATTCTCCATCTGGGTAACGTTGTGAACTAAAATAGGTTCACACTCTACACCATTTGCAATTACAGTTCCGCCTTTTATTTTGTTCTTAAGCTTCAGATAAGTTGGATAACCCCCACCACCCATCCCCACAATCCCAGCTTTTTGAACAATGTTTATAAGGTTCTCTTCCTCGGTAATTTCAAGTGGTAAAAATTCCTTATCATCTACTGCATCGGTTAAAATCTCTATACAATCTTCTGAAATACTTGTTACCTTCCCTGTTACACTTGAGTGAATATACACACCTTCTTTCTTTGGAATAGCAAGTATATGTCCTCTTTTAACCTTTTGCCCAACATCAACAATAGGAACTGAATTCTTCCCATTGTACTGCTTTAAAGAGATGTTCACTTTAAAGGTCATATCAATCCCTTCCAGCTGTTAATTAGGATTTTTATGGCGTAATCCTTCCTTTAAACTTCATAACACCGTTTTGTATTTCAATCACAACTCCTGAGTGTTGTCCATTGTGTTTACTATCAATGGAAATTGTACCTGCAATACCTTTGAAGTTCTTCGTATTTTCCAAAGCATCTCTTAATTTTTCCCTGTCTGAAATTGTATTTGCCCTCCTGATTGCATCTGCCAAGAAGTACCCTAAATCATAACCCAGGGCAGCAATGCAATTTGGTTCTACTTTATATTTCTGCTTGTACTTCTTAACAAACGTCTGAACCTTTGGATCTGGATCTTGAGAAGAATAAAATGCTACAAAATACACATTGTTACAATATTGAGTACCTGCTGTTTCAACTGTCTTTGGATCATCTAAAGCATCTCCACCGATTATAGGTACATTGATTTTAAGTTCTCGCGCTTGTTTTATAATCAGACCTGCTTCATCATAATATACAGGCGTGATAATTGCTTGAGGTTTTTTAGCCTTGATCTTTGTGAGAATGCTTCTGAAGTCTTGTTCGCCCTGTGAAAATGCCTCTTTCATGACAACCTTTCCACCCGCTTTGGTAAATGCTTCTTCAAAACCTTTGGTAACCTCTTTGCTATAGTCGTTCGAAGCATTGTATACAATAGCAACATTTTTGAGCTTGAGTGATGAAATAGTAAACTTAGAAATCAACGCGCCTTCTATTGAGGAGCTGAAACATATCCTGAAAACATATTTCTTTGTTTTACCTGTTCTCTCATCAACTGTTACTGTTTCTGCAACCGCATTCCCTGTAATAAGTGGTACTTTGTACTTTTCAGCAGCCAAAGATGCAGACTTTGCCGTACCTGAAGTACTAAGTCCAACAATCGCTAATACCTTCTCTTTTGTTGCAAGTCTTGTTGCAATGTTCAAAGCTTCTGCTTTGTCAAACTTGTTGTCAAATACCAAGAGCTCAATCTTTGCTCCATTTATTCCGCCTTTTTGATTAATCTCGTCTATTGCAATTTTAAATCCTTCTAAATTCTTTTGACCATATTGAGCTCCTGGCCCTGAAAAAGTATCATTTATCCCAATCTTTATAACCTTTTTGCCTCCGGCTGAAAATACAGATGTATTACCAAAGCTCAACACAGTGACAAGACAAATAGCAAAACATAGTACCAACGACCTCAAAAGTTTTTTACTTTTCAACCTCAACATAGAAACTATACCTCCTCATTTCCATATTTTTTTACAGTCCATTTTGCAAACAATACTTTATTGCTTCTTCTAAGACATTTAAGCCATACTCTACCTGCTCCTGTGTCATGACAAGTGGGGGCAAAAGTCTTATAACATTGCTGTAAATTCCTGCACTTATAAAAATCACTCCTCTTTGGTAAGAGAATTTTATGACCTCTTTTACAAACTCAGGGTAAGGCTGTTTTGAATTTCTATCCTTTACAAACTCAATTCCCCACATTGTAGCAGTTCCACGAACATCTCCAATTACACTATATCTTTCAAACATTTTCTCCAGTCTTTCCTCTATAATCCTTCCTAGCTTCTTTGCATTTTCCAAAAGTCTCTCCTTTGCCAACTTTTCTATCACTACATTTGCCGCAACGCACGCCAAAGGACTTCCTGCATATGTCCCCCCTACTCCTCCCTCATCAGGTGCATCCAAAATCTCTTTTCTGCCAACTACTGCACTGAGCGGTATACCATTTGCGATGGACTTTGCAACTGTAATCAGATCAGGCTCTAAACCAAAATACTCACTTGCAAAAATACAGCCCGTTCTGCCAAACCCTGTTTGAATTTCATCTACAATGAATACAAATCCATTTTCTTTGCAAAGATTTTGAAGTTCCTGGAGATACCTCTTTGGTGGAACAATTATCCCTCCTTCTCCTTGAATTGGCTCAACAATCACTGCTGCGATATCATCTGGTGACACTTCGGTTGTTATGAACTTTTTGATTCTTTCAATGCACTCTAAATCACATTCAGGATACTTGTATGTATGATTGCATCTGTAACAATAGGCATAGGGAATCTTATATGCATCTGTTACAAATGGTCCAAAACCATACTTGTATGGTTTTACTTTACTTGTAAGTGTGAGTGCAAAGTATGTCCTGCCATGAAATGACCCTTCAGCTGACAAAATAATTCTCTTTTTGGTATACTTTCTGCTAAGTTTAATAGCATTTTCAACCGCTTCAGCACCACTATTTGTTAGAAGCACTTTTTTTTCATAGCTTCCAGGCGCAATTGAAATAAGCTTTTGTGCAACATCTATATAAGGTTCATACATAGCAACATGAAAACAAGGATGTATATATTTCCCAACTTGCTCTTTTATTGCCTCAACGACCTCATCATCACAATGACCTACATTTTGCATCCCAATTCCACTTGCAAAATCTAAAAAAATGTTGCCATCAACATCTTTAATAAGCGCACCTTTAGCTTCTTCCACAAATATGGGAATAGCATTACTTATTCCTCTTGACACCAGTTCTTTTCTTTTTTGCAGGAGCAATTTTGACTTTTCACCCGGCACCTCAGTTTTTATTTCTGGAAGAACATTTTCAATCATTTTTTTGCCCTCCTCTTAGCAAGTTAGGCACAACCAACTCTTTCCTAATGTTTTTAGATTTTTCAAGCTTTTTTATTTCTTATTAATGTCAAAATTAACAAATTTGCACATCTCCTCCTCTTTGAAGTGTTGTAAAAACAGGTTTTAAGATGGTATAATAAGCATTGTCGTTTCTTTTTGTTGCGATTATTAGAGAAGTAAAGGGAACCGAGTTAAAATTTTTTACACCAATTAAAAAAGGCAAAGATACCTCTTTCGGAGGCATCTTTGCCTTCGAATTCTCTTTGTTTTGCTTTTATTATAGTGTAAGTTATTTTCAACGTCAATATCGAATATATATTCGTAATAGCTATAAGATTTGGATACTAAATTAAAATTACAAAACCCTCTTTTATGAGCTATAAACTGCTTCTGACATAGATATAGCTTCATATGGACATACATGAGCACATAATGAACATCCGTCACAATGTGAATAATCAATTTCTAATTTATCCAATTCATTTAATTTTATTGCATTACATCCAACTTCTTGTGATATTTTCATACATTTCAAGCAGCTTCTACATAGCTGTTTCCTTATATACGGTTTTTTGTGCTTTAACGATAATTCAGAATGATTTTTTATTTTTCTTAAGGAAAGACCTATTAATTCTCTCACTGATTGCACATCTTTATCCATCAAAAATCTCTTTAACCCATCAATAAATGAATGTATAACGCCATATCCCTCTAACATCACTTGAGTGCAAACTTGGACCGCACAAGCTCCTACGAGGAAATATTCTACTGCGTCTTCCCATTTACTTACTCCACCTGTTGCTAATATTGGAACACTGACCGTTTTTGCTATCTGTGCAACTGCCCTTAAACCTATCGGCTTTATGGCAATACCCGAATATCCACCAAATGTAGAGTAACCATCAACAGAAGGTAGTGGCTCTAAGGTATTTAAATCTATTCCAATAAGACACTGAACAGTATTTATAGCACTTATCGCATCAGCTCCACCTTTTAAGGCCGCCTTTGCTATTTCAGTAATATCAGTAACATTAGGTGTTAATTTTACAATAACAGGAACATCAACTGCTTCTTTTACCCATCTTGTTATCTCCTCAGTTAAATCAGCATTTTGTCCTATTGCAGCTCCAACTCCTTTTTCAGGCATACCATGAGGACATGAAAAATTAAGTTCTATAGCATCAACTCCTGCTTTTTGAACCTTATAAGCTATATCCTGCCAACTGCCTTTTTTAATATCCGCCATTATACTACCGATTAAAACATGAGCAGGATAATATTTTTTTATCTCTTTTATTTCTTCGAGCCATACATCCAAACTGCGTGTTGAAACAAGTTCTATATTTTGAAAACCTATTATCTCGCCTTTTTTGCTTTTCAAAACAGCAAAACGTGGTCCTACATCCACAACTTCTAAATGGTCAGGTTTCAATGTTTTTACAATGGCTCCACCCCAACCATTCTCAAAAGCCTTTATTATTTTTCTGCCATCCGATGTAGGTGGACCTGAGGCCAAGATAAATGGATTAGGTAACTCTATGCTACAAAAGTTTGTTGTAATATCTATCATCGTCATTAATATCACCTTCTTTTCAAGAAATTAGTTCATCTACCATATAAAGCTTTTCATCAATTAATTTCATTCCTTCTTCCAGTTGTTGTTGATTAATAATAAGCGGAGGAGCAAGAAATATATAATTCCATCTGATATAAAGGTAAAGTCCTTCATTCCACAATTCTTCCTTTATTCTATCCATTATAGCTGAAGATCCATTCCAGGGACAAAGAGGTTCTTTTGTTTTCCTATCTTTTACCAATTCTATACATCCAAAAAGCCCAGCATTTCTTACATCTCCAACACAAATATGATTCATCTTTATCTTTTTTAGGTATTCGGTCAGAAGATTTCCCATAGCCCTTGCATTCTCTATAATTCCTTCTTCTTCATATGCCTCGATAGTAGCTAAGGCAGCTGCACAAGCTAATGGATGACCACTATAGGTAAGTCCACAGTAGAGCATTTTATCTTCAAAATACTCCGCTATCTTGCTTGAAACTGCAACAATGCCAAGAGGAACATAGCCAGAATTACAACCTTTTGCCATGGTCATAATATCAGGTTCTATACCATACAAATTTACACCAAACCACTCGCCAGTTCTCCCAAATCCAGTCATTACTTCATCTGCGATTAGTAATATTCCATATTCATCACAAATTTCTCTGATTCTTTTCATGTATTCAACAGGTGGTATGAAAATCCCGTTACTTCCTGTTATTGGTTCAATTATCATAGCTGCAATTGAATCCGGGTTTTCAAACTGGATTATATCTCTCACATGCTCTGCACATTCGATATGGCATTGAGGGTACTCTTTGTCAAAGGGGCATCGATAACAGTATGGATCTAATACCCTTATAATCCCATTTAAAGCTGGCTCAGCTGCAAATCTTCTTGGATCACCGCTTACCGAAATAGCACCAAATGTAGCACCATGATATGAGCGATAACGCGCAATAATTTTTTGTTTCCCTGTAAAAAATCTGGCTATCTTTATAGCATTCTCATTGGCATCTGCACCACTTGTAGTAAAAAAACATTTAGAAATATTTGAAGGAGTAATTTCCACTATCTTTTTTGCAAGCTTTGCTCGTGTCTCGTTACCAAATGACGGTGCAATATAACATAGCTTCTCCGCTTGTTCCTTTATAGCATTGATTACCTTAGGATGGTTAAATCCAATATTTAAATTGACTAACTGCGAAGCAAAATCCATATATCTATTTCCTTTGTCATCCCAAAAGTATATTCCTTCGCCCTTTACTATGTTAATTGGATTTACCTTTGATTGAACAGACCATGGAAACAGTACATAATCGCGTTCATTTATAAGTTCTTGTTGCCTAATGTTCATTTTAAAAATATCACCCCTTCAGCTTATATTTCTTATCCCGCAATGTTATATGCAATGGCGGCATTACCCGCTACAGATTTTATCAAATCATCTATCTTGACACGGTCGTATGGCGTATGTGCATACTTTTCTTCCATACAAGAATATCCAATAGTAGGAATACCAAGCACACCAGTAACATAACTTGCATCTGTCCCAAAATACCATTTGCCAAAACCTGGATTTTGTCCTATCTGTTTCAATGCTTCAACTGCTTTTATTACAAATGGATGCTCTGGCTCAACATACCATGGCATCAAATATTTTTCACATTCTTCAGAATATCCTTTATACGAAGTCTCCACAACCTTTCTTATCCTGACCTCTGCATTGAAATTTGGCACACTTTGTTTTAACATATTTAATATTTGTTGAATTTGGCTTAACACTTCTTCTTTTGTTTCGCCAGGAACAATTCGCCTATCTACACAAAGTGTACACCTATCTGGTATTATAGATAATCGTCCTGGACTGCAGCTAATTATAGTAGGCGCTATCGTGGATTGACCCAAAAATTCGTGTTTCGGCAAATTTTCGGCTAATTTCTGTATTTCAGTTATTACAGGAACCATAAGAGTTATAGCATTTATACCCCGCCAAGGAGCGCTACCATGACTTGTTCTACCCTTCGTCACTATTTCCAACTCTATTCTTCCTCGATGCCCTAAATATATGTCCATTGAAGTAGCTTCTGAAGAAACCATGAGATCAAATTTAATGCCTTTTTTAGCAAATGTTTTATCACATAAGTATCTCATACCAAACATCTCAGCCGGTTCTTCTTGAACCACTCCTGTGAATATAAAATCTCCTTTTAGTTTTATACCAAGCTTTTTCAGTACTGCACCTGCATAGATTTGAGCCGCTAAGCCACCCTTCACATCACTTGCTGCCCTACCATGGATGTAACCATCAGCTATTATGCCGCCATAAGGTGGATATTCCCAGTTTGATTCATCACCGGGGTCTACATGATCCATATGTGAATTGAACATTATGTTGGGCCCATTGCCAGTACCTTTAATTATGCCAACCACATTCCCTATATCATCTATGAAAACTTCATCATAGCCTAGTTTTTTCATCTCGTTCAAGCATAACTCTGCCACATCACCCTCACTACCACTAAGGCTGGGAGTTTGAATAAGTTTTTGGGCAAAAGCAATTACATCATTTTTGAAATCATTACTACATCTGATAATCTCAGTCCAAATCATTTTTAACCAACCCCTTTCCATTATTTTTTGACAAATTATTTTTAATCACATCACCATCAGATTTTTTCTTTTTAAAAATTTACCATACCCTTTTTGCCCAACAAGTTTTCCATTTTTTATTACTACTTTACCCCTAACAATAGTTGTCACAGGCAAACCGGTGATCTTAAAACCTTCATAAGGTGTATAATCAACATTTTCGTGTAGCAACTCTTTAGTGACTCTCTTTTCAATACTTGGATCAAATATAACCAGATCAGCATCACTTCCTATTGTGACGGTTCCTTTTTGTGGATATAAGCCAAATATCTTAGCCGGGTTTGTGGAAATGATTTCTACAAATTGCTGAAGTGTAATGCGCTTTGTCATTACCCCATAGCTAAATAACAATGCAAGTCTTAGTTCAATTCCTGGAGTTCCGTTTGGTATCTTATCAAAAGAATCTTTGCCAAGGTCTTTTTGCCCTTTTAAGAAAAATGGACAATGATCAGTTGAAACTACTTGAAGCTGCCCACATTTTAACCCTTCCCATAAAGCCTGAAGATGTTCTGATGATCTCAAAGGCGGAGACATAACATACTTCGCACCATTGAAGCCCTCTTCTTCATATCTTTCTTCACTTAGCAACAGATACTGTGGACATGTTTCGGCCATAATTGGTAATCCCCGATTTCTCGCATATGTGACCTCTTTTAACGCTTCCATACAGCTCAAATGCACAATATACAATGGTGCATTAGCAAACTGGGCAACCTTTATGGCCCGACTCACAGCTTCCCATTCTGCAATAGTTGGTCTACTTAGAGCATGAAATTTAGGATGAGTCTTACCTTCTCTTACAAACTTCTTTACTAAATAGTCAATTATATAAAAATTCTCCGCATGGACACAAATCAATCCTCCTTCTTCTTTTGCAAAAAGCAAAGCTTTTAAAAGTACATCATCATTCACTCGTAAACCTTCATATGTCATAAAAAGCTTAAAACTTGGATAACCTTCTTTAATGAGTTCTTTCATTTCATCAAGTATCTCATCATTCATATCTGTAATTGCAATATGGAACCCGTAATCTATAAAAGCTTTACCTTGTGCTTTATTGTGCCAAATTTCTAATGCCTTTTTTAATGACTCCCCCTTTGACTGAAGAGCAAAGTCAATAATAGTTGTGGTTCCACCATATGCTGCAGCTACTGTTCCTGTTTCAAAATTGTCACTCGAGACAGTTCCACCAAATGGCATGTCTAAGTGCGTATGCACATCTATAGCTCCCGGAAAAACATATTTATCAGTCGCGTCAATAACGTTTGTAGCACTATTAGAATCAATTTCTTTGGCTATTTCTATAATTTTTTCATTTTTTATCCCTATATCAGCCCTATAGACATCTGTTGCTGTTACTATTGTTCCGTTTTTTATAACCATATCATAAGCTTTCATATTTGCCCTCATCTCCTTTGCTCTAAAATCTCAAAATTTAATAAGTTTCACCTGCCTTAGCATAAGCATCCTCTTTGCTCATCTTTACTTCTTCAATTCTCTTTTCTCCAACCATCAGAATGTAGTATATAATACCAGATATAAAGAATCCTATAAACCATGCATAATCATATAAAGTCTTTAATTGTGGAATAACTCTTCCTATAATTCCCACTAATATTCCAACTATTAGTGCGATAATTGCTCTTGAATTATATCCATTAGAATAACTATATCTGCCATTTAGTCTAAAAAGTTCACTAACATCGATATTAGCATTTCTGATCAAGTAATAATCCACGATCAATATACCAGCTATAGGTCCTAAAAAAGCAGCATATCCGTTTAACCAACTAAAAATGTAGGTGCTATAGTCTGATAATAATTTCCATGGCATTATTATTATCCCAATAATTTCGGTGACAATAGCCCCTTTTTTGAAGTTTAAAATTTTGGGAAATAAGTTAGTAAAATCATAAGCCAGTGACACAACATTTGCTGCAATATTGGTAGTAAGAGTAACAATACTCACAACAAATGCACTAATAAGTGCCACAATAGGATTATTAAACTTTGATATCAATGTAACTGGATCCCAAATAGCTTGCCCATACACAACAGCGCTCGCTGAAGCAACAACCACACCTATAAATGAAAAGAATGTCATTGACAACGGTAATCCTATTGCCTGTCCTACAGCTTGAGATTTTTGATCTTTTGCAAACCGTGTAAAATCAGGAATGTTTAAGGAGAGTGTTGCCCAAAATCCTATTACACCAGTTAAAGATGGAATAAAGAACTTAAAAAACTCACCAAATGTTTTAAACTTTGAAGGCTGGGAAAGTAAGTTGCCCAAGCCTTTTGCTGCAAAGATCGCCCATGCCAACAAAGCTAAAGAGGCTATAATCAATATTGGCGCAGAAAAACTTTCGAATCTTTTTACCATCTCCATTCCCTTTAATACAATCCACATATTCAAAATCCAAAACACGATGAAACTAATCCATATACCAAGTGAAAAGTCTTTCCACCCAGGTACTACTTCACTAATAAAAGCATTTAATGCTTCACCACCAATCCACGTTTGAATACCAAACCACCCGCACGCTACAATAGCACGCATGACAGCTGGAATGTTTGCACCCTTTACCCCAAAAGCCACTCTTGCAAATACCGGAAAATTGATTCCATACTTTGTTCCTGGATGACCATTCAGGATCATAGGAATAAGTACAATAACATTTCCCAAGAAGATAGTAAATATTGCTTGTTTCCAACTCATACCACCAGCAATCAATCCTGATGCTAACATAAAAGTCGGGATACATATGCTCATTCCAAGCCATAAAGCAACATAGTGATAAGTAGTCCATGTTCTTTGATTTTCAGTTGTAGGAGCTAAATCCTCATTGTAAAGTTCCCTATCATAATTCTGTTCTTTTAACATTTTTATAAACCTCCCTTTTAAAATACTAAAGGCGCCAACAAGAGGGTATATTATCCCTCTCTGCTGGCGCCTTTGCCAACTCTTGATTTTATTTTAGCCTTTCTTCTTCTTTTTGTCATCCTACAGAAAGTATTAATTATTCATATTCATTCTCCTTCACTCTGTATGAATCTAAAAACTTGTTTACTTCTAATGCTAATTTTAAATTAAATCTATTTTCACTGTTTGAAATCTCAATACCCAAAATTTCTTCAATCTTTTTTAATCGATACATAAGAGTACTCCTGTGAATAAACATCTTTTTTGCTGAATGTACCATATTGCAATTTTCATCTAAAAAAACCTCCAATGTTTTTAAAAGTTCTGTTTGATTTTCTTCATCATACTTTTTTAATGGTTCTAACATTTGTTTGCAAAATTCTTCCAACTTTTCTTTGTATCTCTCAAATTCATACAACAGGCAAAAGACTCCCATTTCTGGATAATAGGCAATTGAATTGCCTCTTTTTATACAATGTGCGAACTTCAGAGCCTTTTCAGCCCCTTTAAAGCTTTTCTGCATTTGACTAATCTCAGAATAGCACTTGCCAACACCTATGCTCACGGTAAGTGGTTTTAACCTTTGACTCATTCTTTCTTTAATAGTGTTTAGAATAGGTTTCAGTGAAAATTCACTTTGGTTTTCTAAACATCTCACCATTAAGATGATAGAATCTTTCTTGAATATCCAAAGAAATTTTTTATTAAACTCTTCGAATGTATTAGTTACAATCTGCTGTAATTTATACTTTATTTCGGTAATTGTTTGTTCTTCTTTTATGTCACGTTTTTTTAAAAATTCTCCAAAGTTATCTATATCAACTATTACAATACAATGTCTTTGGTCCAGTTTGTATCCGTAGTATTCAGCTTTAGAAAATAAAATTTCATTCTCGTTAGCATCAAAATCACCGAATAAAATACTCTCGAGTAGTTCGTTTTTATTTCTCTCTTCTATTCGCCTTTTTATAATATAGTCACAAATCTCTTTAGTAACCTCAACAAGTTTTACATCCCAAGGTAATTTAAAAAGAGGAAAGTCCAAACTTTCCGCACATTTAGCAACCTCGAAAGGAATATCGTCAATATATGGTCCTACATTTATAACTAATCCAGCCAAATTTTTTTCATTTATTTTTTGAATTAACTTAATCCATTTCTCGGCATCATTCCTTATATAAAGTCCTGTTGTGAAGAGCAACTCCCCACCTTGAACATATTCAGCAACCTCAGGAACATCTGATATATGGATCCATGTCAAATTTCTATCAAGACCATTCTCACCGGCAACTAATTTCAAATCTTTCAAGGCAGGCAAAGAGAGAATCTCTTTGCATTTAATCATAATGTTTTCACCTTCTGATTAAACCCAAAATTAGGTTTTCATTTTAAAAATATCCTTTTGTAAATTTCATAAATACCAGTCTCATTAATTGGTTTACTACTATTCAAAACATTTGGTGAACTAAATGCAATTGTAGTGTAATGTTTAAGTTCCTCGTCTGTAAACTTAAGGATAACAACTTTGTCTTTTATCAAATTATCTATTATATTCTCCAACTCTTCTATGCTTCTTAAACCCAACAGTCCCAATACATTCAATACCTTATCTTTTTCTGAACCAAGATAAAATCTAAGAAATTCTGAAATTAATATACCATTAGCTCTTCCATGGGGAATATCTTTATAATAGGTCAAAGGATAACCCATTGCATGGACAAAAGATGTGCCTGTATGAGCAATTACTATCCCTCCTAACAAAGAAGAAAAGAGTAGCATTTCTCTCGTTTGTATATTAATTGACCCTTTTTCTATATCCTTCAGTGACCTTCCTAAATACTTTAAGCCATTTTCTACAAATCCCTGGTATAAGATATTATACTTTTTTGAAAAATATCCCTCTACCAAATGTGAAAAAGCATCTAACATAGTATCAACTGTAACTTCATATGACACACTTAAAGTATATCGTGGATCTAACAAAGCTACCACAGGGAAATTGTGTTGATTATAAAAATTCTTTTTTGTACCATCTTTATGAGAAGTTAAGATTGAATAAGGAGTAACTTCACTACCTGTGCCTGCTGTAGTTGATATAGCTATGATAGGTAAAGGCATATTGCTTATCTTTTTTGAAAACAGTTCTTCAGCTTTGAACCCATTTGCCACCACCGCAGCTACTGCTTTAGCAGCATCAATTACAGAACCTCCTCCTATTGCAATTATAAAATCTGCGTTTGCCTTTCTTGCTTTTTCTGCTGCCATATCAATATTCTCAAAGTCTGGATTGCTCTTTACTTCATCAAATATTTCATAATCTATTTTATTTTTTTCAAGTACAGCCTTGACATCTTGAAGCGAACCATTTAATCTTGAACTTCTTCCAGTAATAATAAAGGCTTTTTCACCTATTGAAAAAACTTCCGGATTTTGTATAATACAATTTTGGCCAAATATAACTTTTGTAGGAATATAATAAAATGAATTTATATTCATTTTCACTAATTCCCCCTCAATATAGCTTTTTTATACCTCACACACTAACACATAGCAACGAAATACTTTCTTCGCTAATCCTCTTTATTATTGTCAATACATTCATTTGTCTTCATAAGAATTTTTTCTCGTAACTCTGTAGAATCTGCATTTATTGTAGGTGTCTTTAGGTTGCTCACCAGAAATTTATAATTTATACTTGTATTCATGTAACCATTTTGCTATCACTTCTGTGATTAAACCTCCATTGCCCAATGCATGTAACTCAAGTTAAAGTTCTTGAGATTATGTCCACTCAGCAATGTCATCTGTTAATTTTTTACACATATTTGGTGCTAAAATATAGTTAACTTTTGCAGGTTAATAGCATTGCCGTTTATTTTTGTTTCGATTATTAGAGAAGTAAAGGGAATCGAGTTAAAATTTTTTACACCAATTAAGAAAGGCAAAGATGCCTCTTTCGGAGGCATCTTTGCCTTCGAACTCTTTTTGTTTTGTCTTCATTATAGTGTGAGTTGTTTTTAGTGTCAATATCGAACATACAGTCGATATAATCTAATACATTCTTTCTTTAATCACCATAAACTTCCTCACCCACACTTTGTTTATCAGGTTGATTAGTTAAGTTTGTCGTACCATTGTTTTGATCTTCTGCTGAGGTACTATTTTCTGCTGTGTCGTTGGTAGAAGTTTTGTTTTGTATCTGATTAGTTGAAACCATTTGTTGAGAGGTTGTAGATGCCTCTTGATTTACCGATTTACTACTTTGTACATATTCAGTAGAATTCTGAGTGACCATTGTACCACTTGAGTTTTGAGATTGTGTCTGGGTAAAAATCTTTTGCGTGTTAGTATAGGTGAAATATCCTACTAAAGAAGAATTTGAATTCAGAGTACTATAATCATTTTTTGATACATCTTGAGGCTCGACTGTAGTATTGACTGTAATATTTGGCCCATATGTTTCAGTTCTGCTATGTTTATATTCTTTGGTGTTTTTATAAACATAATTTCCATAAATCCATTCATGGGATGGAAACTGGTTATTAATACCTTTTATCCTAACAACTTTATTCATTATCCCTTTAAAAATCATTACAGCAGGATTAACATCAGAAATATAGTTCAGAGACTTAGGTTGGTCCTCTCCTACCCACACACCCAAAACATAATCGGGCGTGTAGCCAACAAACCACCTGTCCTTGTTATCATCGGTTATACCTGTTTTTCCTGCAACAGGATAATTAAAAATTGTACCCACAGTTATCCCAGCTTTTACAACGTTTAATAACATATCAGTTAAAAGATAGGCATTTTTCTCCTCCATCACTCTCTTTTTATATGGAACACATTGGTAAATGACGTTACCATAGCTATCTTCTATTCTTTCAATGAAGTATAGCCTGATATATACTCCATCATTAGCAACTGCTGCAAATGCAGCTGTCAGCTCAATTGGTTTTACTCCATAAGTAAAACCACCGATTGCAATAGCTAAGTTGTTCCTATCTTTATCTGTTAAGGTACTAAATCCAAACTTTTTTAGGTTCTCATAAACATTCTGCACACCAAGCTTATATGCAAGCCTTACAGCTGGAACATTAGCTGACCACACAAGAGCTTGTCTTAGTGTCATGAAATCTTTATAACCGCTGCGACCATAAACCAGCTTTATTTGCGTACCAATTTTTTGGAGTATAACCTCCCACCGAAAAAGGAGCATCTAATACAATACTCCAGGGAGTATAACCTCTTTCTAACACTAAAGAGTAAACAGCAATAGGTTTTATCAGAACCTGGTTGACGTACAGACATTGTAGCTCTATTAAATACTCGAACACCATTAATCTTTCCTCTTCCACCCATAATACCCTTGACAGCACCTGTCCTAAAATCAATCAAAACGGCAGCTGCCTGTGGTTGAGGAACTCCATTTTTGTCATAATATCTAATTAGTGGCATATACATAGAATCTGAAAATACTTCTTCCTTTGCGCTTTGTATTTCTTCATCTAAGGTAGTGTAAATCTTCAGCCCTCCTCCATAGACCAAATCCTCGGCCTCATTCTTCGTTATTCTCTTCTTGAGCTGTAGGATACTAATTGCTTCTTCTATTACAGAATCAACAAAATATGGATACCTGTATGGAAGTAAATTGCCTACACTTTTCTTTACATACACGAGCTTTTGAGAGAGTGCCTGGCAATATTCCTCTTCAGTGATATATCTCAATTCTAACATCTTTTTGAGCACAAGTTCTTGCCTTTCTTTAGCATGTTCGGGATATTTGTAGGGATTATAATATGAAGGGTTTTTGGTAATACCAGCAATCAAGGCACATTCAGCTAAAGACAGTTTAGAAACGTCTTTGCCAAAGTAGGTATAAGCTGAAGTCTGCACACCAAATGCACCATTACCAAGATTTATTGTATTTAAATACTCTTCTAAGATTTGTTCTTTTGTCAGTCTTTTTTCTAACTGAATTGCTAAATACTGCTCTCGAATCTTTCTTTTAAATGACTTTTCAAACATAAGAAGCTTGTTTCTCACAAGCTGCTGGGTTATAGTGCTGGCACCTTCAGACAGACTTCCTTTTTGAAGATTATGAACAAATGCGCCGATAATTCTCTTAATATCAATGCCGTTGTGCTCCCAAAACCTTTCATCTTCAATAGCAACAAAAGCGTTTATAAGGTTTTGGGGAATCTTGCTGTAAGGTACTTTGATACTATTTTGCTCCTGGCTTAAAGTTGCAACTGTATTATTGTTGCTATCATAAATAACTGTGGTGTTTATTCCTGTGGCACTTGCTACTATTTTATCTAAAGCATCTGGAGGAATAGATTTTATATAAGCCGCAAAAACTCCCCCTAACGCTCCTATCAAGAATACAATTATTGCTAATAAAGACAAAATAAAAGATTTTAGAAATAGTCTAAAAGAAGCATTTTTCTTCATTTTTAAATCACTTCCTACAAACTTGGACAAATGTTTAATTAACATCTATACCCTGAGCAAAAATTTTAGACACCTTCAAGTACCATTTCAACCTCATTGCTTGAATATCATTTAATTTGTTGATTTTATTGTAACTAAAATACTCTTGAAAAGATGCATTGTTTTCTGTAAAATAGGGTAAGAAGTAAATAAATCTATATAGGAACGTTAAAAGGGAGTAGCACCAAAAGCCTTGTCCTCAACATTCGCGAGAAAGGTATTTTAAAAGACCTTTCTCTGGGGATAAGGGCCCAAAATCTAGAAGGGTGTGCGAGACTTTTAACATGTGACAATTTACATCACATGTTAAAAGTCTTTTTTATTTGTCTTTAAAAAGATTTTGCAAAATCCATAATAGTTTTTGTCAGCAGTTTTAAAAGCTCTTCAAAACACTTTTGAAGAAGGAGGGATTTGAGCTTGAATCAAAATTTTTCTGATTTTCACTCTAAAACTGTAGAGACCGTTTTGGAGAATCTTAAAACCAGTTTAAACGGACTTTCCTATCAAGAGGCAGAAGAAAGACTCAAAGTATATGGAAAAAACGTAATTGAAGAAGGAAAAAAGAAATCCATATTTGCTCTTTTCCTGGAACAATTCAAAAATGTAATGGTACTTGTACTTTTTGCTGCGGCTATAATCTCAATTCTTCTTGGCGAAGCAGCAGATGCCGCAATCATCTTGGCAGTACTGGGCATCAACGCAGTCTTTGGAGTTGCCCAGGAACTAAAGGCTGAAAAAGCCATTGATGCTCTCAAAAAACTTAATATGCCATATGCAAAGGTTTACAGAGATGGCCACCTGATGCAGATTAAAACCGATGAAATAGTAGTTGGTGATATAATTGAGATTGAAGCAGGGGATATTGTTCCAGCAGACTTGAGGCTCATTGAAAGCTTCAATCTTAAAATTGATGAGTCAGCTTTAACTGGAGAATCTGTCCCTGTTGAAAAAGATGCAAATGACGTTCTTGACCAGTCAACACCTCTTGCAGAAAGAACCAATATGGCTTTCATGGGAACAATTGTAACATATGGTCGAGCAAAAGGTGTGGTTGTTTCAACAGGCATGAAAACAGAGATAGGCAAAATTGCAAACTTTGTCAACCTCCAATCTGCAATTGATACTAAAACTCCTCTTCATGAAAAGTTAGAAGAAATCGGGAAATATCTTACAGTTGGAATTCTGGCAATTGCATTTATTGTCTTTGTGACAGGATTGCTTTATAAGCGAGATGTATTTGAAATGTTTTTGACAGCTGTTTCATTGGCTGTTGCTGCAATCCCTGAAGGACTTCCCGCTGTTGTAACAATTGTTCTGGCAATTGGTGTTCAAAGAATGGCAAAACGAAACGCTATAATAAGAAGACTTTCTTCGATTGAGACATTAGGAAGAGTAGAAGTTATTTGTTCTGACAAAACGGGGACACTTACTCAAAACAAGATGAATGTTGTGAAAGTCTATTGTAATGATAATTTGAGCGAAAATCTTGAACATGAAGATAATGCAACTAAAACTCTACTTCAGATAATGGCACTTTGTAATGACGTCAAACTTGATTTGGTTGATAAAAAACCTCAGTTTATAGGTGACCCTACCGAAATTGCCTTAGTAAAATTTGCTTATGAAAAGGGATTGAACAAGAACGCCATCGAAAAGGTTTTTAAGAGAGTATATGAAGTACCTTTTGATTCTGTCAGAAAAATGATGACAACTGTGCATGAGATTAAAAATGACCAAAAACTTCTGGTATTTTCCAAAGGCGCTGTCGATGTAATAATTAATAAGTGTAAGTTTATAATGGTAAATGATGAAATACTCCCACTTGATGAAAATATACGCCAAAAAATCCTGCAAGCAAACAAAGAAATGACATCAAACGCCCTGCGAGTATTGGCTTTTGCTTACAAAGAAATTGATAAAAATGAGTTAGAAGATAAAAATACCATTGAAGATAACCTCATCTTTATAGGACTTGTTGGAATGATTGACCCGCCACGCAAAGAAGCTTATGGAGCAGTTGAAGTGTGCTACCAAGCAGGAATCACACCTGTGATGATAACAGGAGACCATAAAGATACAGCTTTAGCCATTGCAAAAGAATTAAAAATAATTGATACAAGCAAAGATGAACTTTCACAAGTTTTGACTGGTAGCGAAATTGAGAAATTAGATGACCAACAGTTAAAAGAAAAAGTAAAAGAAGTGAGAGTATATGCAAGAGTCTCACCTGAGCACAAATTAAGAATTGTAAGCAGCTGGAAAAGTCATGGCAAAATAGTTGCTATGACAGGCGATGGGGTAAACGACGCACCTGCATTAAAAGCTGCTGATATTGGAATTGGTATGGGAATAACCGGAACCGATGTTACCAAAAACGTATCTGATGTTATTTTGGCAGATGATAACTTTGCCACAATTGTTGCAGCTGTTGAAGAAGGAAGAAAGATTTATGACAATATACGAAAAACCATACAGTTTTTGCTTTCTTCAAATATTGGAGAGGTTGTAACACTCTTTTTGGCAACACTTTTAAACTGGGTAGTATTATATCCAATTCATATCCTGTGGGTAAATCTTGTGACTGACACGTTCCCTGCTTTAGCACTTGGTATGGAAAAAGCAGAAAGTGATGTGATGAAGAGAAAACCAAAGAAAACTTCAGAAAATATATTTGCAGGTGGGCTTGGCTTTTCAATTCTGTATCAAGGTTTTCTAAAAGGCTTGATAACATTAATGGTATTCTTTATAGGAAACAAATTATATGACCACAAAACTGCAATCACCATGACTTTCATGACGCTCAGCCTCATACAACTTACACATGCATACAATGTGCGTTCAAACATTAATTCGCTATTCAAAATGGGTGTATTTTCAAACAAATATTTAAATCTTGCTTTTATAGCCTCGTTTTTGCTTCAGGTTGTAGTACTATTAGTTCCACCGCTGAGAGAGCTATTTAAGCTCTCATACCTTAACTTTTCACAGTGGGCAATCGTAATTGTTGCGTCACTTTCTATTATCCCTATTGTGGAAGTTGTAAAATATTTCACACGGCACTTCCATAAAGAATAATTCCAAAAGCTTTGTCAAGAAGAGGTCAGAAAGTGTCCTCTTCTTGACACTTTTTATTTAAGAGTAGTATTCTTATTAAGAAACATTAACAAAAGAAAGGGATGACAAAATGGTAGCAGGATATGTCTTGAAACTAATTATTTCTCTATTTGTTATACTTATGGGCTGTACCTTTTTTACAAACGCTGTTGAATGGTTCGGGAAAAAGCTAAACCTTGCCGAGGGAGCAGTTGGGAGCATTTTAGCTGCGGTTGGCACTGCATTGCCAGAAACCATTATACCAATTATTGCCATTCTTTTTTCAAAGGGTGAAAGTTCAAATGAAGTTGGAATTGGTGCGATTGCCGGTGCACCTTTTATGCTTGGAACACTTGCTTTTTTCATAACAGGGCTGGCAGTTATAGTTTACACATTGCTCAAAAAAAGAACCTTAAAAATGAATGTTGACCTGAGCGTATTTGAAAGAGACCTTACCTACTTTATGATTGTCTATGGCATTGCTGTTGCTACAACTTTTATACAAAACCATAAGCTAATTAGAACAATAATTGCTATCACTCTTTTTGTTGCTTATCTTATCTATGTAAAAAAGACGCTTGCGGATGAGTCTGAAAATGAAGAAACTCAAGAGCTTGAAGAGCTGTATTTCACAAGGTTTTTAAAACTTCCAAACAACCTTCTTTGGATAAGCGTCCAGCTTATTCTGTCACTTGCTATAATAATCTTTGGTGCACACCTTTTTGTTGAATATGTCCAGAAAGTTGCAACTTTGATTGGAATCTCAGCACTTGTTCTTTCAATCATCATCACACCAATTGCAACAGAGCTTCCTGAAAAGCTGAACTCTGTAATATGGATTGGCAAGAAAAAAGACACACTTGCACTCGGAAACATAACAGGTGCTATGGTATTTCAGTCATCTGTTCCTGTTGTTTTTGGCATAATTTTTACACCATGGAACCTGAAAGGAATCACAATGGTCTCGGCAATTTTGGCTTTCTGCTCTGCTGTATTAAATCTTATTTGGGTAAAAGTTAAGAAGAATGTCAATCCCATTGCACTTTTGTTTGGTGGAGTGCTGTATCTTATATTTATAGCTTATGTTTTCTGGATATAATTGTATAGATTTTTATCAAAAATTCAGCAAGAAGACTCCATCTTCTCTAAGATGGAGATGAAATGCTAAAATATGGTATTAATATTCTTCAGGCGATGTAAAATGTACAAAACTCAGAAAAATCATATAAGATGTAACAAACAAACATACAGACTACTGCGGATATTATGCCATGTATCAAAAAACCTGTACAATTATGCTCTTTACCACATAAGGCAGCA